>MDSW01023891.1_pt1 | contig 29362 bp, 24 predicted proteins | sample 811171 | NCBI WGS metagenome assembly MDSW01 (sample SAMN05326641, study PRJNA326480) | marine metagenome | isolation source: seawater | place: Atlantic Ocean: North West | collected 2012 | reverse complement strand
TCGGCCCGGGCGACGAAGTGATCGTACCCGCCATGACCCATGCGGCGACCGTACACGCAGTCGCGCTCTGCGGTGCGACGCCGGTATTCGTGGATTGCGAGAAAGAAAGCGGCAACATGACAGCCGACGCGATCAAGGCCGCCATTACGCACAAGACCAAGGGCATCGGCATCGTCCACTATATCGGCATTCCATGCGACATGCCGGCCATCATGAAGGTTGCTGACGATGCCGGGCTTCCCGTGGTTGAGGACTGCGCCATCGCCGTCGGCACCAGGATCGACGGGACGCATGTCGGCCTGTTCGGGCATGTCGGCTGCTATTCGTTCTATCCGGTAAAGCACATCACCACCTGCGAAGGGGGCATGATCGTCTCGAAAGACCCAAAAACCGTGGCGCGTATCGGCAAGTTCCGGGCTTTCAGCGTCGACCGCACTTTTTCCGAACGCAAGGTACCCGGCATCTACGATGTCGCCGATGTCGGCATGAATTACCGGATGAGTGAGATGCAAGGCGCACTCGGCCGCACGCAATTAAAGAAACTCCCGGAGATTCTGAAACGCCGCAAAGAGAACTTCGATGTCCTCAAGGCCGGTCTTCTGCAATTGCCGAATATCCGGATCATTGACGATCCCGATCCACGCTATACCAACACGCATTATTGTCTGGTGGCCGTGTTCGAGGGCGATCTTGGCCCAAAACGCGACGACATCATTCTCGCGCTACAGTCGATGGGTGTCGGCACCAGTGTCTACTACCCGCATCCTGTGCGCCGGCTTACCGCCTATAAAAAGCACTACGGTTACGACGATGGCGCCTACCCGAATGCGGAAGCGATCAGCGATCGCGGTATTGCACTGCCGGTCGGGCCACACCTGGGCCCGAACGACATGGGCGATATCGTGGACGCCATGCGGGCGGCCATCGCGGGTTTAAGTGATGGTTAATCAACGCATGGTAAATACAGAGTGATTTCCGCCGGCGTTTCTGCTAGGGTAGCGTGCTCGACTGTGGTTAATGCCCGGTTTGGCTTGGCGTCGCTTCCCAGAAACGGGAAGTCCATACTCAGAATGAGAGGTCTATTATGGCTCAGAAACTAACTCCCGATCTCGTCAAGAAACGCATGGCGGGCGAGCGTGTGTCGCTTGTCGGCGGTGCCGGTTTTATCGGTCATAATCTGGCGCTTGCACTACGCCAGATCGGCGTCGAGGTGCAGATCGTCGACAACCTGATGCAGAACAACATGCTCGCGAACGTCAGCGACATGGACATCGACGATTTCCGCCGCCAACTCAACCACAACTTCCTGGTCCAGCGCTTCGAGATGATGCGTAACGCAGGCGTCGTTCTGGACAATGCCGATGCGCGCTCGATGACCGACCTTGCGGAAACCCTGAAGCGTTTCCAGCCGACCAAGATCGTCCATCTGTCGGCGATCTCCAGCGCCGTGGATGCGAAGAAGGTTCCCGGTCACTGCTTCGATCTGCAGCTCGTCACACTCAGAAATGTCCTCGAGTTCACGCGCCTGTTCCCGAACGAAGTCAACGAAGTCGTGTTCATGTCTTCCTCGACCGTCTATGGCGACTTCGAGACCGAGACCGTCGACGAGAACGTGCGCCCCCGCCCCTACGGCATTTATGCCAACGCCAAGTTCATGGGCGAGCGGCTGATCCGCACCTATCACGACCAATACGGCCTCGGCATCACGATCATCCGCCCGAGCGCGCTTTACGGCGAACGCTGCATCAGCCGCCGGGTCAGTCAGGTATTCATCGAAAACGCCTTGATGGGCAAGCCGCTGCTGCTCGAAGGCGGTGGCGACGGCCGTCTCGATTTCACCTACATCGAGGACCTTGTGGACGGTATCGTCCGATCCATGGCCGCGACCGCGGGCGCGGGCTCGTCGAACACCTTCAACATCACGTTCGGCAATGCACGCACGATCCTTGAGCTCGCCAATGTGGTGAAGTCCGTGGTCCCGAACGCCATCCTCGAAGAGCGCCCGCGCGACGTGATCAAGCCGATCCGCGGCACGCTGTCGACGGAACGCGCCAGAGAGCACCTGAACTTCGTACCGAACTGGCCGCTCGAAGTCGGCTACAAGCGTTACTGCGAATGGTACGTCGACCAGTGGGAACGTACGCGCCACCGCATGGAATTCAACTGAGCAACCGTTCGTCGGCGGATGCCGCCATACAGCCGTGACGGCATCGCCTGCGACGGGGCTCGAGTTCCGGTTCCTGACGTCTCATGATTGGCATCATCGATTACGGACTGGGCAACCTTCGCTCCGTTTTGGGGGCGGTGGAGAAACTCGGCCATCATGCCGTAATCAGCGCCGATTCCTCCCAACTTTCCAATTGCGAGAAACTTATCCTCCCCGGCGTCGGTGCCTTTGGTGACGGCATGGGAAACCTTGCGGCGCGTGGCCTGATCGACCCTCTGAACAAACTTGTCAGATTGGATCGCAGGCCGATTCTGGGTATCTGTCTGGGGTTTCAGCTTCTCGCCGAAACCAGCGAGGAATTCGGTCCTCACGAGGGCCTGGGCTGGATTCCCGGCCACGTCAAACGCATCCGGCCGGGAGACGATGCGCTACGTATCCCCCACGTTGGCTGGAACGATTTCGAGAAAACGGGGGACTGCATCCTGTTCGACGAGATCCCGGACGCGGCGTTGTTCTACTTTGTGCACAGCTATCACCTTGAGACCGATCCCGGGATCACCGTCGGCACCTGCACGTATGGCCGTCCGCTCTGCGCCGCGGTCCAGTCGGGCAATGTGTTCGGCACCCAATTCCACCCGGAAAAAAGCCAGCAACACGGCTTGAAGGTACTTCAGAATTTTCTGGAGCGTGCGTGATGCTGAGAAAACGGATCATCACGGTGCTGACGCTTAATGACGGAACGCTGTTCCGCACAAAGCTCTTCAAGCCGGACTATCGCTACACATTGAATTTCGTCGACGCCTGGTCGGTCGACGAGATCGCGATCCTGGATGTGACGAGGGGCGAAAACCCCGACCGTGAAAAGTTCTTCAAGGCGGTTTCCGAATTCGCGCGTAGTTGCTTCGTGCCGATTTCCGTGGGCGGGGGTATCCGTAAACTTGAAGACGTCGCGCGCTACATGGATGCGGGTGCGGATAAGGTGGTCATCAATACGGGTGCGATCGAAAACCCGCATCTAATCGAGGATATCGCCGGCGCATACGGACAGCAATGCGTCGTGCTCTCCATCGACGCGGCAAATGCAGACAAAGGCTACGAAGTCATGTCGCATTACGGCGCCAAACCGACCGGTCACGACCCAGCGACCTGGGCCAAGTACGGCGAGGCCTTGGGCGCGGGCGAAATACTCATCACCGCAATTGAGCGTGACGGCGCTTTACAGGGGTATGACCTGGACCTCTGCGCCGAGGTCGCAAAGGCCGTATCGGTGCCAGTACAGGTACTGGGTGGATGCGGCAACTGGCAGCACATGACCCAGGCCTTCGATATACCTGGCGTCTCCGCCGCCTGCACACAGAATATCTATCATTTCACCGAGCAGAGCATCGCCAGCGCCAAGAAGTTTCTTTCCGGCAAAGGTGTCGCTGTCAGGGCATAGTCGAGCCGGGTATAATCAGCCGCGCCTTTAAGGGACGGGAGACCACGTTGATCCAGTTTTGCAAAACCTGCCTGATGCCGAACACGCGTCCGCGGATCGAGTTCGACGAGGATGGCGTCTGCAACGCGTGCCATACGGCTGAGCGCAAAAAATCCATCGACTGGGATGCGCGGCGCAAAGAGTTCCTGGAGCTCATCGAGGAATACCGCGCTCACGACGGCCCGTACGATTGCGTCGTGCCCTGGTCGGGCGGCAAGGATTCGTCGGCCATCGCGTACCGCATCAAGTTCGAGTTCGGGCTCAATCCCCTGCTCGTGACGTTTTCGCCGCTGATGCCGGATCCGGTGGCGCAACATAATCGGGAAGAGATGATCAAGCTCGGCTTCGACCAGGTGATGGTCAGGCCCAATCAGAAAGTCTCGCGCCGGCTTTCCAAGCGCTTCTTTACCGAACGCGGCGACCCGAAGATCCACTGGAACGCCGGCGTCAATGCGGTGCCGGTGCAGGTCGCCGTCAATTACGGTATTCCGCTGATCTTTTATGCCGAGCACGGTGAAAGCGAATACGGTGGGCGTGTTCTTTCAGACGATCACATGAAAATGCGCGACTTCACCGAAGTCCTCGAGCACCAGATCGGCGACGACCCGTTCAACTGGATGGATGACGAGATCGACGACAAGGATCTGGCGCCGTATCTTTATCCCGATCTCGGCCGCGTTGAAGAGGTCGGCGTGAAAGCGCTCTATTTCGGGTATTTCTTCCGGTGGTCGATGCTGGATAACTGGAACTTCATCAAGGACAAGATCGACTTCAGGACCGCCGAAACCGGACGTACGGACGGCACGTTCACGAACTTCGACAGCCTCGATGACAAGATCGACAACCTTTATTACTACATGCAGTTCATTAAGTTCGGGTTCGGGCGCTGCGTGCGCGATGCCTGCCGGATGATCCAGAATGGTCAGATGAGCCGTGAAGAGGGTCTCAATCTGGTTCGCCAGTACGACGCCGAGTTTCCGAAAACCTACCACGACGAACATCTTGACTACCTCGGGCTGGACGAGGTCGGGTTCACGGAGATCGTCGACAAGCACCGCGATCCGGAAATCTGGGAAATGCGGGGGAACGCTTGGGAATTGAAAAACCCGCCCCAGTGACGCGGCACAGGATTTCTTAACGCCGAAAAGGCATGATACATGGGCACGAACACGGCACGGATTGAGATGGTTACGAGCGTCACCTCGCCCGACACCTTTCTGACGGCGGCATTCGAAGCGCCCTGCCGGTCGCTGACGGTACCTTGCGACCTGGGCGCGCTCGCAGCTGAATTGAATGGACCGGACGCGCCGGACTTCGTTTGGACCAAGATCGCCGGTAAAGACGACCCGGCATTTGGCCCGCTGACCGACATGGGCTTTCGCATCGCCGTCGAAGAGATTACCTACGAACGCCCTGCCGATGCGTCAGCGCCCACCACGGCCCCTGGCATTACCGTCCGTAAGATCACGCGCGCCGAGACCGACCTAGACATCGGGATCGCTGCCGAGGTCGGCGATCTCGCCGCCCAAAATATGACCACGTCGCGTTTTCACCGGGACGCGCTGATCCCCGACGATATTGCCGCCGAGATCAAGACGCGCTGGGCGATGAATTTCTTTGAAGGCCAGCGCGGCGCGGAAATGTACGTCGCCTGCACGGATGACGGCAGAGTGGTTGGATTCAATCAGGTACTGGTGACGCCCGAGCACAAAGTTATCGATCTGATTTGCACGGCCGACGATTACCGCCGCCGCGGGGTCGCCCGTGCCGTCGTCGAAGCGATGTTCGAGCCAGGGATCAAGACCCGTGTCGGCTCTCAGGCCAACAACGAAGCGGCGCACGCTTTCTATACGTCTCTCGGCTTCGAACCGGTCGGCCGTGCGCTCTGCCTGCATTGGCACAAGGATCCGGTCCCATGACTGCCGATACGTTTACGCTTTATCCCTGCGATCTCTGCGATTCGACCGAACTCGTCGAAATCCCGTGCGCCCCCCACTACATGGATGGCCGTCCTTTGCATGTCTGCGCCGAATGCGGTTTTGTCCAAGCCGCCTACCGCCGCACGCCGGAAGCACTTCAGAAGATGTGGGCGGAGGAAATCTACCGCGCCGACGACGCCAAGATCAGCGACAAAACCTATACCGCCCGCATCCCCGCCGTCGTCGCGCGTCAGACGTTCGCGGTCGAATTCCTCGCCGATAACGTCGACGTCAAGGGCAAAACCCTATGCGACATCGGCGCCGGCGAGGGCCAGTTCCTTGAGATGCTCAGGGCGCCGCGCTTCGATATGGACGTGTTCGGAATAGAACCCTCGGCGGAGAATTGCGCGATCCTCGACAAACTGGGGATCGCCAATTTCCCGGGCACAATGGAGGCATATGCGGCGAAATCGGATGGACGACGTTTTGACATTGCGAGTTTGATTTGGACGCTGGAAAACTGCCAGTCGGCGTCGGGCGTGCTGGCGGCCGCGCATGACGCCGTGAAGCCCGGGGGGCATTTGGTGATCGCGACCGGATCGCGCATCCTGATGCCGTTCAAAAAGCCGCTGCAATATTATCTTGGTCCCAACGTCGACGCGCATCCCTTCCACTTCAGCGCCAATGCGTTGACCAGCCTGATGCACAAAGCGGGCTTCAAGGTGACCGCGCACAATCGCTTCATCGACAGCGATTATCTCGTCCTCGTCGGCGAACGGGTCGACAGTGGTGACGGACTGGCGCTGCCGAAAGACGACTGCCATGACGTCGTCGAATTTTTCGAGCGCTGGCACCGCGAAACCCAGATACATTATGCGGATTGGTGAGGCGGAGAGGCGATGCATATCCCTGCCCTGATCTTTGCCCGCATGGACTCCAAACGCCTCCCCGGCAAGGCAATGATGCGCCTGGGTGATGCGCCTGTGCTGGCGTGGGTGGTGCAGCGGCTGTTCCGGTCACGCGAACTGGACGGGATCGTGGTCTGCACGTCGGACCGGTCCGTCGACGATCCGGTTACCGTGGTTTCCGACAAATTGAAAGTCGGCCTCTTTCGGGGATCGGCGGACGATGTCCTCGGCCGGGCACTGGCCGCAGCCAAGTACCTGAACGCTGACGCGATCGTCAGGATTTCCGGCGACAGCCCGTTCATGGATGCGCGTCTTGTCGATCAGGTGGTCCGCAGGTTTCGCGACGAGACCCCGGACATCGCGACCAATGTCCATCCACGCACTTTTCCGGCAGGAATGAGCGTCGAGGTGATTTCGACCGCAGCGCTGAAGCGTCTCGATCGGGACGTCACAGACATCGCGGATAGGGAACACGTGACAAAATTTCTTTATGATCACCCGAACGGTTACCGGATCGAGAACATTGCCGCACCCGTGAGTCTGCGCGATGTCGACCTTGCCCTCGATACGCCCGCGGACTTCGAATTGGCGACATGGCTCGCCGGCGAGATTGCCGCCGACGCCGACCTGGATACAATCATTGCCGCGGCGCGCCGCTATGCGCGGGCGGAAGGAGCGAATGCGTCATGAGCGGCACGGAACGACTGGCACTTCTGGGCGGCAGTCCGGTGATTTCGTCCCCGTTCGCCGAATACAAATCCATGGGCGAGGCGGAAGAGGACGCCGTTAAGCGCGTCGTGCAATCCGGTTGCTTGTCCGGCTTCTTCGGCAGTCCGGGCCCGGAATTCGGAGGTGGCCCCGAGGTCCAGGCTTTCGAGCGGGCATGGTCGGCACGCTTCGGCGTCAATCACACCGTCAGCGTCAACTCGGCGACCAGCGGCCTTTATGCGGCGTGCGGTGCCATCGGGCTTTCGCCCGGCGACGAGGTGATCGTGCCGCCCTGGACCATGTCGGCGACCGTTGCGGCGCCGATCTTTTATGGCGGCATTCCGGTGTTCGCGGATATCGAAGATGAGACCTTCTGCATCGATCCGCTGGAGGTCGAAAAGCAGATCACCGATAAGACGCGGGCGATCATCTGCGTCAACCTGTTCGGCCATCCGGCTCGCCTGCACGAGTTGCGCGCGCTGGCGGACAAACACGGCATCTATTTGATCGAGGACAACGCCCAGTCGCCGCTCGGGTCCGAAGACGGCAAACCCACGGGCACCATCGGTCACATCGGGATCTACAGCCTGAATTTTCATAAACACATTCACACCGGTGAAGGCGGCATGTGCGTCACCGATGACAATGATCTGGCGACGCGCCTGAAACTGATCCGTAACCACGGTGAGAACTGCACGAACATGCTGGATGGCGGCCCGATCACCAACATGGTCGGCATGAACCTGCGCATGACCGAAATGAGCGCCGCTGTCGGCCGGGTCCAGCTTTCGAACGCGGATGCGCACGTCGAAGCCCGCGAACGTGTCGCCCGGCGACTGACGGACGGCCTTCAGGGCCTCGATGGTTTAAGCCCACCCGTAACGCGCACCGGTTGCCGTCACAATTTCTACGTCTGGATGATGACGGTGGATGAATCTGCCCTCGGCGTCAGCAGATCGCTTTTCAGTGACGCACTGACGGCTGAAGGCTTTCCGCACGCAACCGGGTATGTGGCGCCGCTTTACCGCCTTCCCCTGTTCCAGCAGCGCATCGCTATCGGTCGTGACGGCTGGCCGTTCACCCTGACCGACCATAAATACGACGACATCGCTTGCCCGGTGACCGAGGATATGCACGAAAACAGGGCGCTATTGTTTGAGCCCTGCGCATATGATCTTACCGATGCCGACGTGGACCGCATGATCGAAGCCGTGAAGAAGGTGCATGCGGGTCGCGACCAACTAAACGCGCGGAAATCAACCGGCACATGAGCCGCACCGTCGCCAGCATCGAAGCGCGCATGGGCTCGTCACGGCTGCCCGGAAAGATGATGATGCTTCTCGATGGCACACCGGTCATCGCACATCTCGTCGGACGGATGCAGCAGTGCAAGTATTTGGACGGCCTTGTCATCGCCACGACCGAGAACCCGGCCGACGATGCGATCGCCGAATGGGCGGCGAAGAACAACGTCGACTGCTTCCGCGGCAGCGAGGACGACGTCCTGGCGCGCGTCCTCGCCGCGCAGGAAAGTATGAATGCGGATGTCGTGGTCGAACTGTGCGGAGACACACCCTTTCTAGACCCGACCGTCGTGAATCTTGCCGTGAGCAACTGGCATGCATCGGGCTGTGATCTGTTGACGACGGCACGGGATCGCATGCTGCCGGACGGTCAGGACCTGGAAATTTTTCCGATCGAGGCCCTTCGCGAGATCGCCGAGCGTTGCACCGACAAAGAAGCCCGCGAACATGTCTCCGCCCCATTCTACCGCGAAGATCAATGGGACGTCCTGGACTTCAGGCCGCCCGGCAAATGGAAACGCCCCGACCTTCGCCTGGTTCTCGACACTTCCGCTGACGCCAATTTTCTCGGCGCCCTGGCTGCGGCAGTGTCCATACGGCACGGACCAATGTTCGGTCTCGACGCGCTTCTCGAAATCTACGATGCCTCGGATGCCTTACAAATTCTGCAGGCCGAGTGCGTTGAGGCCGCGGCATGAGTAGGCTCAAGACCCTTGTCGTCGGCTTCGGCGCCGTGGCCCGCGGCCTCGCAACAGACGCCAAAATGTCCAAATGGTTTCCCATTGCGACACATGCCCAAGCAATAATGGCAGACCGCCGTTTCGAATGGATCGGCGTCGTCGATCCGGACCCTGCGGCACGTACATGCGCCGAACATGACTGGAAGGTCGACACCTTCGCAAACACGGACGAGGCGGCGCATCTCGCGCCAGACATTCTTATTCTCGCCGCCCCGCCCGGCGCCCGTGCGGCGGCGTTGAAGGCATTCCCCTCGGTAAAGGGTATCTTCGCGGAAAAGCCGCTGGGCGATGAAGACGGCAAAGCGCTAATCAAAGAAGCCACGCAACGCAACCTGCCACTCCAAGTCAATTACTGGCGGCGTGGTGACCATACGCTCGGTGTCCTCGCGTCCGGCGGCATTCGGGACCGCGTCGGCGACGTTCAGGCGGCGACCGGGATTTACGGCAACGGGCTTGCCAACAACGGCTCACACCTGATCGACATGATCCGCATGCTCTTGGGGGATCCCGTTTGGGTGCAGGCCATCGGCGATGTCGCTCCGGCCAGCGGCGGCCCGATCACCGGCGATATTCACATCGCCTTTGCGCTCGGCATGCCGTCCGGCGCCATCGTGAGCGTTCATCCGATAGACTTCCGATATTACCGCGAGGTCGCTCTCGACATATGGGGAACAACGGGCCGCATCGCGCTCCAGCAAGAAACGCTCGACATCCGGGTGATGCCGCGTGTCGCCAACCGGGGCCTCGATGACGAATACGAAATCGCCGCCGACGAAAGCGCCGAACTCAAGTGTACGGTCGCCGATACGCTACCCAATCTCTATACCAACCTCGCCGATGCGGTTATCTCCGGTGCGGCGCTCTTGTCTCCGGGTGACAGCGCCCTCAAGACAGAGAATATCATCGATCTCGTCCGCCGCTCCGCAAGTCACGGCGGCACACGGCTCATGGTCGAGGACGCCTGAGATGTATGTCGCCGCCGCCATCGAAGACCCAGGTGCCGCCAACGGATTGATCGGTTTGGCCGATGCGCTCGCCGAAAAACGGGTTGATCTGAGCATCTACGCAACCGGCCCCGCAGTGATTTACGCCCCGACGGTGGAACTCGCCATAAAACCGTTTAAGAGCTTGAAACTGCCGTTCGGTTCCGGGAAGCCGCCGGCTGCCGTCCTCTCAGGGACCTCGGAGAACCCGAAAAGCCCGGTATTCGATGTCACCGCTGCCGCCCTTGCCGCCGATATTCCCAGTTTCGGCTTCGTCGATGGCCCGGCCAATGCCGAGCACCGCTTTCGCGGCAACACCGATTATGCCCTTGCCCATGCGCCTGAGTATTTGCTGGTCAGTGATCCGGCAGCAAAGGACGCTTTCATTGGACTGGGCGTCAACCCGGCCAAGATCGACGTGGTCGGACATCCGGCGATGGACCGGGTACGGGCACGGCGCGTCTGGCTCGATTTTGAAGGCCGTGAGAAAGTCCGAACCCGCCTGTTCCCCAAGATCGACACGGCACGGCCGCTGGTCATCTTCCTCGCGGAAACGTCCGACGGCCTTGATCCCGCTCAGTTCCGCCGGTCGAGCGACTACACGCTCGAAGGGCGCGGCGGCCGGGACGGCCGAACCGAAATCTGTCTCGAGGAAACGATCGATGCACTTGCAGGCGCGGCACCCGATGCGGCGCTGGTGCTGAAGCTTCATCCCAAGAATGAAGCCCCCGCTTTCGAGCCTTATGCCGCCGACCTTGCCGGCGTCTGTGTCGGCATCGACCCGCTGGAAGCAGTCTATGCGGCCGATCTTGTTATCGGTATGACTTCCGTTCTGCTTTTCGAAGCCGCCGTAATGGGCCGTCCAACCATAGCCGTCACGCCGCGCGCGTCGGAAGCGGCATGGCTGTCCAGCATCGGCCTCGGCCTCACGAAGCACGTTTGCTCAAGCAGCGACCTCCGCGCTAGCATCGACGAAGCCCTCACAAGCGGGCTCAGCGGGATCCGGAAACCGGAGCAGCTTGTCCCCGCCGGTGCAGCGGCGCGCATAGCGGATGCGATCTGTCGCCGGATCAAGGCTTGAGGATGCGAATGGCTAAAGCACCAATCGACCCCGCGGTTCTCAATACCGAGCGGCTCACGCTGCACCCCTTCGATACGGCTCGGCATCTAACGGCGCAATATGTTGCCTGGTTGAACGATCCGGACGTCGTGCGGTACTCGGAACAACGCCATAAGACCCACACTCTCGAAAGCTGCCGCGCTTTCGCCGCAGGTTTCGATCAGGGGCCAAGCAGGCTTTGGGCGATCGAGCGGCGACACGATGACACCCACATCGGCAATATCCACGCCGATATCGATGCGAATAATGCGCTTGCGGACGTGGCGATCCTGATCGGCAATCGCGATGCCTGGGGGCGCGGGTTCGGGCTCGAGGCTTGGAACGCCGTCCTGGATTGGCTCATTCAAGAAGCTGGGATCCGCAAAGTCGTTGCGGGGTGTATGAAATCCAATGCCGCGATGGTCCGGATCATGCAAAAATCGGCCATGTCACCTGACGGTGAACGAAAAGCACACTATCTCCTCGACGGCCAACCCGAGGATGTCGTCTTCTGCGCCAAATTCCGCGCCGAATAACCGGCCCTTCCCTTGAACGCCGGAACTGGCGCAGGGCGGGACGATTTTTCCGCCGAAACCCGGCAAGTTCTGCCCCAAAGGCTGGGTTTTCCGCCAGTTCTCAATCTCCCACAGACTTAATATCCTTATATTTCAATTGCTTGCTATGAAATTCAAAAACTGGCCCGCCGTTTGCTTCTACTCTGGCAACGAAATTTCGTTCATGGAGAAGATTAATGGCGAATTTGGCGGTCGAGCAGAAGCTTCAGGAACAAGGTCACGTTAGCGGCGCAGCGCCCGCGTCGGCCCCGAACTATGTCAATCTCGGCGGGTTCGCGGTGTCGTTCGAAGATCTGCTGCAGCGCGTTGGCGCCCGTCTTGAGCATGCCTTCTCTGCCGCCGACAAGTCGGTTCTCGCTGCCACCCAGAAATCCACAACGGCAAATGAGCCGCGCGACTACGCGGACAGCAGGGATACCAGAGCTTCCGACAACGACGGCCGCCGCGATGGCGATGCCGCGGAGCGTGGCCGTTCGACCGCGTCCGACGCTCGCGATAAAGGCGCCGAGCGTGTCGACGACGCACCCCGAAGCGACAATGCTGCCGACAACGCGTCCGAGCGTACCGAAAATTCGGATCGCGATGCGCAGGGTGCCAGCGACAAGCCCGAAAAGGCCGACAAAGGGAATGATCGCGATCAATCGCAGGACGACGGCACGGGTGAAACGGCTGCCGACGGAAATGCGGACGGCAACGGTGGCGAGAAAGCCGCCGAGAGCGGTGACGGCAAGACCGCAGCCGACAGTCCGGCCAATCAGAACGCTTCCGACACCGCCCATAATGCGACGCAAGCTGCCGCGATCTATGCCGCCGGGTTGATCGGCAACAAGGGCCAGGAAACCGCCAAGAATGCGCAGGCGAACCAGCAGACCCAAGGCCAAGGCGGTGCCGACGCCTCCGTTAATTCAGCCGCTCAAGCCGCCGCCGGGCAGGCCCAGAAGAACGGTGCCGCCAATCACACTCTCGGCCAGAAAAACCAGCAGTCCCAAGCCAAGACCGGTCAGGGTGCGGAACAGAAAGCTCAGGCGGCCGATGGCAAGGGTCCGAATACCAACATCCAAAATCAGGCGCAGCAATTGGCCCGTGCAATCGGTGCTGACAATCGCGCGAACGTCAATGTCAACGTGACCAAAGAGCAATCCCAGGTTACCTCGAAGCCGACCTTTACCACGGTTGCCAACGCCTCCGTTCTGACCGCAGACGGCCAGGCCGGCAAAGGCAATGCCCAGAATGCCCAGACGGGCCAGCAGCAAGGCCAGAACCCTGCCATCTCGCAGCAGGCCCAGCTTGCAGCGCAGCAGCAAGCTAATGCACAACAGCAAGCCAACACGCAGGGCGCTCAGCAAGGTGTCCAGGGGGGCAATGGCCAAGGCAGCGGCGCAGCGGCGACATCCGTGCAATCCGGCTCGGGTGGGGCACAGCACGCGGGCGGCAACGAGCCCTTGAACAACACGTCCCAGACCGCAAACGGCGGTCAACAGACGCAGCAAACCCAACAAACGCGCGAAACGCAGCCGCAACACCAGACGCAGCAGGCACAGCGCGCCAACGCGCAAGGCGGCTCGGTCACGGAACAGGTGTCGGTCAAGATCACCAAAGCTTTGCAGGCCGGGACCGACAAGATTTCGATCCAACTCAAGCCATCCGACCTGGGCCGCGTCGATGTAAAGATGGAACTTACCCACGACGGCCGCGTCATGACGGTAGTAACCGCCGAGAAACAGGACACCCTGGATCTGCTGCGCCGCGACTCTTCTGAGTTGCAGAAGGCGCTTGCCGACGCAGGCCTGCAGAGTGGCGACATGGAGTTCAACCTGAAAGGTCAGGAACAGCAGTCCGCCGAGGCGGAGGGCGATGGCGCATCCAGCAACGGTGAAGCCGACGTTGCCGAGGAAGCCGAAACCGACATCAACGATGGCGTGATGTCCGCATGGGAAAGCGGAATCTTCGCCAACGGACGCGTGGATATGCGCGCTTAATGGCACGACTGGATATGCGCGCTTAAGCGCAACGAAAGACTAAGGAGCGGGAACAATGTTTATCAGCGGCGCATCGAGCACCACCCTGGAGGAAGGCACCAAGTCCGCCAATGCGGCAGCCGGCCTGCAGGATGACCTGAACAGGTTTCTCAGCCTGTTGACGACGCAGTTGAAAAACCAGGACCCACTGGATCCGATGGACAGCAACGAGTTCACATCGCAGCTCGTCCAGTTCGCCAGCGTCGAACAGCAGATTTACCAGAACTCGAACCTCGAACAGCTCGTTGCCCTCGCCCAGACCAACCAGGTCTCGTCGCTGGTCGACTTCATCGGCAAGCGCATCGAAGTTGCGGGCACAGCCAAGTTTCCGCTGGAAAACAGCAGCGCCGAATTTACCTACAACATGCCCGCCGGTGCCAAATCGGCGAGCATCATCATCCGCGATGCCAACGGTCTTACCGTCTACGAACAGGATGCCGACCTCGAACAGGGGGCGCACACCTTTGACTGGGATGGCCGTGATCGCAACGGCGGCACGGCGCCGGACGGGCAGTATTCGGTGCTCGTCAGCGGCCTCGACCACCAAGGTGAGCTTCTGGATATCTCGACCACGGTCTTCGGCCGCGTCACCGGCATCGGTGTCGAAAACGGCCAGACGACCATGTTCATGGGCGACATCGAAGTACCGCAGACCATGGTGCTCTCCGTCAAGGAAGTACCACCGGTAAGCGAAGCAAACTGATTTGAGCACAAGCTATTCACGCGGGCCGTCAGGCCGCTGAACGAAGGAGACGAGAAATGACACTCTTTGGTGCACTTACTTCCGGGGTTTCCGGCCTGACCGCACAGTCCAGCGCGATCGGGGCGATCTCGGATAACATCACGAACGTCAACACCATCGGCTACAAGGGAACGCAGGTCGACTTCCAGACCCTCGTCACGGTGCAGACGTCGTCGACCTTCTACTCAGCGGGCGGCGTTCAGTCGCGGCCGCGTCAGGACACCGGCGTCCAGGGCCTTCTGCAGTCCTCGACCTCGCAAACCGATATTGCGATCTCGGGCAGCGGCTTCTTCGTCGTCAACGAGGCGAGCCAACCGACACTGTCGAACGAGTTCCTGTTTACCCGCGCGGGCTCGTTCTACCAGGATGACGAAGGTTATCTCCGGAACACATCCGGTTACTACCTGCAGGCCTGGCCGACCACCGCTGACGGCACCGTCACCACCAACAACACGTCCCTGACGATCCCGAACCAGAACGTCATCTCGACCGACTTCCTGGCGACGGTGAACCTCAACCGTGTTGGCGGCACGGCGACGGCGACCAGCGAGATCGGCATCGGCGCCAACCTGCCGTCGACCGCGACGCAAGGCGACACGCACAAGACCGACGTGCAGTTCTTCGACACGCTTGGCAATGCCAATACCACCAGTTTCACCTATACCCGCGGCAACCGCGACAACGAATGGGATGTCCAGGTGACCCCACCGTCAGGGGTCAACGTGGTGACCATGTATTCGGACACCGCCGGGGCTACCGTGTACGAGAGCCGCGGCCAGCTCGAGTTTACAGGCGTGCCGGCGGACGGTGCCACGGTCGTCATCGACGGCGTCACCTACGAATTCGACACCAACTCGTCCGTCACGGAAACGGCAACGCTGAAACCGGTGACCATCGCCACGACGGCGACCGTCGCACAGGCGGTCAGCGCACTTGTCAACGCGGTCAAGGCGGACGACTCCGATTTCTCCGACCATGGCGGGTTCACCAACAACCGTATCCAGGTCAACCCGGGCCAATCGACGGCGTTGTACTTCACCGAGGACGGCACTGGCAGCATCACCGTCGACCCGACGGGCCTGCTGACGTCGAGCGGGTCGCGGGCGACGCTTCAGGAATCGTCCTTCACCGTCGAAAAGACGGCAACCGCGAACCGGGATTTCCATCAGATGACCTTCGCGGTGGGCTCGACGCTGACCGACAACACCGTCATCACCATCAACGGGGTTCTATACGAAATCGACGGGAACGCCTCGGGCGCCACGGTGGCCAGCGCGGTCGCCGTGACGGCGACAACCGGCGCGGCGCTTACAGCAGCGCAGCTCAACACCTTCCTGACCAACCTGGAATCGGCCATCGAGACCAACGACGCTTCGTTCGCGTCCGGTGCTTCAAGCGTGCGTATCCGCAACGTCAGCGACACCACGTCCGGCGGCCCCAGCACCAACGCCGACACGCTGGTCATTTCGACGCTTTCCAGCGGATCGTTCAATGTCTTGTTTGACGACGGCACACTGGGCGCAGCCGCTTTCACCGGCACACCGACGGAACCGGACGGCACCGCCACCTATACCAACGGCACGGCACACGCCGTCAACAAGAACCAGGCGATCACGTTCGACTCGGATGGTCTTCCGTCAGCCTTCAACGTGGCCGAGATGGAAATCATCGGCTTCGCAAACGGCGCCGCCAACATGGACGACGACGCGTCGAACGCTACGCGGCTAACGCTTGACTTCGGGCGCGTCGGCGAAGCCAACGGCTTCACCCAGTTCGGCGCAGAATTCACGCCGGGCTTCATTACCCAGAACGGTTCCCAGTTCGGCACGCTGGCCGGCGTCACCATCGACGAGGACGGTCTGATGACGGCGCTGTTCGACAACGGCGAAACGCGTCCGATCTACAAGATCCCGATTGCCACCTTCGTCAACGTCAACGGCCTGAATGCGCGGACCGGTAACGTCTGGAACCAGACCCAGGCATCGGGTGACAACACGCTTCGCGAAGCCAACAACGGCGTCGCCGGATCTGTCACTCAGGCAGCACTCGAATCTTCCACCGTCGATATCGGGGAAGAATTCACCAAGATGATCGTCGTTCAGCGGGCCTACTCCGCGTCGACCCGGATCATCTCGACAGCCGACGAAATGCTCGAAGAGCTGGTGCGGATCAAACGTTAAGCCCTAGCACTTCATAACCGAACCCCGGGACCTCGGGAAACCCTTCCACAACCCACCGTCCCAACCCAAGACCCCGGCAGCGGACTGAAAATCCGCTGCCGGGGTCATCCCATTTTAGCCCGGCGCCATCTCAATTGTTCGCGCTGCGAGCGACCGATATGTTGTGTGATCGTGACCGCGTGGATGTTAGAAATATCCGATGTCCGATTCCCAGTCAGAGCTAAGGAAACGCAATCTCGCGTTTTTTGCGAAGGCCGCCCCCGAAGTCCATTCGCGGTTCGCGTCGCCAATCGGTCCGGACGGTGCATCGTTCTCGCCGCCTGGCCCGAGAAAAATCCCGAGCCGGCGATTCACGATCCCGGCACCTGACGCGAAGAACCTGGACCGGTACACATTCGACACCATCAGCGACATGCTGGCATCCGCCATCGATCAGAACATTCCCGTCATCGACTGGCCGCGCACTGAACAGTCTTTCTACCTGATCCTTTTGGGCGTCCATCATCAGCAGCTTATTCAACGGATGCTGGACCAGACAGGGTGTATGTCCGCAATTTTCATCGAGCCCGATCCGGCCGCCTTTGCCTGGTCGCTCGAGCACATAGACTGGCCCGAATTGATTGCCGATGTGCAGGCGCGGGGCGGGACATTCGATTTCGTGTTCGATCCGAACCCGGCGACAATCAGCGCGACGATCTGGCGCACCATGCGCTTCGTCAATCCGACGTGCACCGACGGCGCCATGTTCACGGCGTTCGCTCACCCGGAACTCGCTCGGGATCTGACGGCACGGCTCGGCAATGACCTCGCTTTAAGCTACACCTCGCTCGGCTTCTTCTACGACGAGTCCCTCATGATCCATAATACGCATCGCAACCTCTCGAGGGGTGATGCACGCATTTTCCAACGGCGACACGAAGACGACCCAGGCTGCCCGGTATTCGTCGTCGCCAGCGGCCCGTCGCTCGATGACAGCATCGAAACGATTAAGAAACACGCCGACCACGCCATCATCGTATCGTGCGGCTCGGCACTACGCCCGTTGCTGGTCAACGGGATTATCCCTGACTTCCAGATCGAGACAGAAAATGCCGGTGTTTCGCCGTTGACTGAGCAGATGGCCGATGAGCACGACCTGTCCAAGGTGATTTTGGTCGCATCGACGACCATCGACCCCGGCGTTCTGCCGTCATTTCGCGACATCGTTTTCTATTTTCGCTCGTCGCTGTCTCCCTACCCCCTGTTCGCACCGTCGCACGCGTCATCGCTTTTCATGCCCGACCCGACCGTCGGGAACGCCGGGTTCAGCCTCGCGCTCGAACTCGGCTTCAAGGACGTGTATCTATTCGGTATGGATTGCGGATCGCGCAATCCGGCACGGCACCACAGCAGCGACGCCTATCATTATTCCGCGGACGCGGGCGACATCGATGTCCGTTACGACATGCAGGTCGACGCCAATTTCGGCGGCCGCACATGGACCAACCATGGGCTTTTCATGTCGATCGTCAATCTCATCGAATTACTCAAGATTTTCGGGGACGGGCGAAATGTCCGGAATTGTTCGGACGGCGCAATGATCAATGGAGCAACGCCCCTCAAGCCCGTCGATATCGATCTCTCCCCTAATGCCGGCATGAAGCGGGCAGCCATGCAATCGCTCATCGAGACCATGCCACCCTTCGCCGACGCCGGACAGGATACGTCGTGGCCGGGGGATGCGTTCGCAGACGCGGTACACAGCTATTGTGCGCAGATCCGTGAACACCTGATGCAGATCGACAACTACGAGGACAAAAGTTACCAGCGCAAATTGATGGAGGTGTTTCAACCGCCGGTCGCTTATTTTGCTCCACCGCCAAAGGGCGTGCAGCACGGCGTCAATATCCTGATGCGGGGCACGTTATTTTGCATGTTAATGTTCTTTGAGCGATATCTGTCACGCGTTGCCTATCACGATGATCTGAAGAGGTTCGGCGATATCGGCGTAAAAGCGATGGTCAAAGGTCTCGATCTACTCGAACGGGATGCGATTGAACGGCTCGGTGGTTCGGCACCGAAAGCGCCGCCGCCGCTGGACACGATCAAACATGACGCCGGCACGCGACTTCAGTCACCACCAGCGCCGTCGCGGAACAGTCCCTGCCCGTGCGGATCCGGAAACAAGTTCAAACATTGCCATGGCAAGACCGCATGACGGCGGACGATCCGCAGGCGATTCTGGACCGTGCCGGCCGCGCGTTCTCGGAAGGCCGCTACGCCGATGCTGCCGCCGACTTCCGGACACTCACGACCGCGTATCCCGACATTGGAGAGCTTTATATCAATCTGGGCGCGGCACTCAGAGCGGCGGGTGACAAATCGGGGGCGGAGCAGGCGCTCCGCAAAGCCGTTCGATTGCTGCCGGAAAGCGCCGCCGCGTGGTTCAACCTCGCCAATCTGCTAAGTGCGGATAAACGCGGCGAGGAGGCGGTCGGCGCGTATGAAGAAGCCGAAAAGCTTCAGCCCGGCACACCGGAGATCCTCAACAATCTGGGGGTCCAGTTCTACGAGACCGGTAGGATTGAGGATGCGCTCAAAAAATATGATGCCGCGCTCGATGCCGATCCCGGCTTCGCCGACGCTCTCACAAACCGCGGCAACGCACTGCAGCGTATGTGCCGAATGGCCGAAGCCGAAGCTTCCATCGACGCAGCGCTGTCTATTAACCCCGGCCATGCCGTCTATCGTCTCAATAAATCGTCGTATTTCGCCGCCAACGGCCGTCACGCGGAGGCGCTCACGTGGGCCGACAAGTCCATCGACGCGGACCCGACCTACACGGAAGCCAGGCTCAAAAAGGCATCGCTACTGATTCAAACCGGCGATCTCGAAGCCGGGTTCAGAGAATACGAGGCGCGCTGGAACATGCCGAATTGGCATTCGCTTCCCAAGAAACTGACGGTGCCGCCGTGGTGCGGTGAGGACATTGCCGGAAAAACCCTTCTTATCTGGAACGAGCAGGGTTTCGGCGATGCACTGATCTACGCGCGTTATCTGCCCGTGCTGGCGGCGCGAGGTGTAAAGGTCAGGTTGATGGTTGAAGCGCCACTGATACGGCTTTTCGAACGCAGTTTTGAAGATATCCCCGTCTCTCCCCTCGACGGTCCGCCGCCCGAGGCGGATCAGCATTGTTCGATCATGAGCCTCCCCTTTCTCACCGCCACCACGATGACGGCAATTCCGGCCGAAGTGCCTTACCTGAAGCCGGATCAAGCCGACGTTGAGCGTTGGCAGGCAGAGATAAACGGCGAACGGCCATCTGTCGGACTGGTCTGGGCCGGCAACCCGGGCCAGGCCCACGACTATAGCCGGTCTTTAGCCCCGGAAACGATTATGCCGCTGATCGATCGGGATGACGTGCAGTTCTTTAACCTTCTGGTCGGTCCCCGCGGGGATGAATTATCTGATCCCCGCGTTCTCGACGTTCGCGCATGCCTGAACGATTTTGCCCAAACGGCCGCGCTGATGCAGAACCTGGATCTGGTGATCAGTGTCGACAGCGCGCCGGCGCACCTTGCCGGGGCGCTCGGCCGGCCTTTATGGGTCTTGTTGGCCTTCGATCCGGACAGCCGTTACTTCCTCGAGCGCACCGACAGCCCCTGGTACCCGACCGCCCGATTATTCCGTCAGCCGAGCCCCGGAGAGTGGGCTTCGGTGATTGAGCGGACCGCCAATGCACTCGATACGTTTGTTGGAACGATAGCAAAGCGTTAACGCGTATTTACCTTAGGGTTTAGGTCTTTTTTAAGGCCCTTCTGCTTTTCTATACATCCCAAGATTCTCAGGGATAGAAACAACGAAGCTAATATCGGAAAGCAGAACGCAATGACCGAACTGAAACATTATCGCGAGGGAAACCGGCCGTACCGTTCGGAAGCTTTAAGCCCGAGTGGTCCGCCGATGACCATGTCCGATTTGCCGCCGACCGACACCACCCGTTGGGTGCCCCGGCGCAAGGCGGATGTTGTCGCCGGTGTACGCTGCGGCCTGATCACGCTCGAAGAAGCGTGCCGGATGTACCAACTGTCGATCGACGAGTTCCGCTCTTGGGAGCGGCTTTTGGAACGGCACGGCGTACGTGGTCTACGCACCACCCGCATCAAATCATACCGCAACGCCTGATCAATCTCGATCACCTGGCTCCGGCGCCCGGCATTTCATGCTCCGGACGCCGGAGCTAGGCAATTTTTGCCGGTCATTAACTTCTTATTCACTAAACCGCCCCTAGCATCCAATCAGGGTTAACGGTGGAAATGCGCTTGCGCGCGAAACCGCCAGGGATGAAGTGGGGACGCACGTGGAAACCTTTGTTCAGGCTATAAGAAATCTGGGCCCGATGCGGCTTGCCATTATGGGCGGCGTGATCTTGGGCCTTCTCGGCTTTCTCGTGTTCTTCGCGACGAAGTTGTCGACGCCGAGCCTCACCACACTTTACGGCGAGTTGAGCCAGTCCGATGCCGCCGGTATCGTTCAGGAGCTCGAAAGCCGTAACATCCCCTTCGAAATTAAGCAGAACGGCACACAAATCATGGTTCCGCAGGACCGTGTGATGCAGCTTAGGTTGGAGCTCGCCCAGCAGGGACTGCCGTCGGGTGGCTCGGTCGGCTATGAGCTGTTCAACAACACCGACAGTATCGGCTCCACCAATTTCATGCAGAACGTCAATTTGGTGCGTGCACTCGAAGGCGAGCTCAGCCGTACGATCGGGTCGATCGGCACCGTAAAAAGCGCGCGCGTTCACCTTGTCATGCCGAAACGCGAGCTTTTCAGCCGCGAAAAGCAGGAACCGAGCGCATCCGTCGTACTGCAGATGCGTGGGCCGGTGCGCCTGACCAACGAACAGGTCGCCGCCGTGCAGCACCTTGTCGCCTCTGCCGTGCCGCAGCTGACACCGAACCGTATTTCCATCATCGATAACAAGGGCTCCCTGCTCTCGTCCGGATTTGAAAGCGCTGATCCGATGACTGGCGCTACCGCCAAACTCGACGAACGCCGCCGCCGGATCGAAATGGAATACGCGCATACGATCGAGGAACTGCTTGAAAAAACGGTCGGTTTCGGCCGGGTTCGGGCCGAAGTCAGCATCGACATGAACTTTGATCGAATCTCGACGCAGACCGAGGAATACAATCCGGATGGCCAGGTCGTACGCTCGACCAACGCTGTCGAAGAAACCGCGAACGCGCGCGATACCGAGGGTGAGCCGCCGATCACCGTGGGCCAAAACCTGCCCGACGCCAATCTTGGCGCCGGCGACACCGCGAGCCGCACCGAGAATACCAGCCGCATCGAGGAAACCACCAACTTCGAAATCTCCAAGACGGTCACCAACCACATCAAGGAAGGCGGCGAAATCGAAAAGCTGTCGGTCGCAGTCCTGGTGGACGAACGGCAGGCTGTGAACGCCGATGGCGACCCGACCTCCGAGAAACGCTCGGAAGAGGAAATGAACCTCCTTTCGACGCTCGTGCGCGGCGCTATCGGCTTCGACGAAGACCGTGGCGACAAGGTCGAGATCATTCAGATGAAGTTTGCCGAGTTCGAGGCACCGGAAGAAGAACTCGAGCTGTTTTTCGGCATGGGTAAAAATGATATCCTTCGGGTCGTTGAGATTCTCGTCCTCAGCATTGTCGCGATCCTCGTGATCCTGCTGGTGGTCCGGCCGCTTCTGTCGCGCGCCTTCGAGGCTCTGCCGTCGGCTCAGGAAGCCGCCGAGCGCCTGCTTGCCGACCAAGGCCGGGCGCCGGCGCTTACGGGACCTGCTGCGGGCCGTGTACCGGCAGAGACCGAGGAAGACGAGGAGCAGTTCGAGGAGCTCATCGACATCGACCGGGTCGAAGGCCGGGTCAAAGCGTCTTCCGTCAAGAAGGTCGGCGAAATCGTCGAGAAGCACCCGGAAGAAGCACTGGCGATCCTGCGTTCCTGGATGTATCAGGAAAGCTGAGGCTAAGACCCGGGGGGAGCATAGGATATGGCGAAGTCACTCGATTACAGGACACTTACCGGACCTCAGAAGGCGGCGGTCTTCATGCTCGCCGTCGGCCGCGAACATTCGTCGAAGATCTTCGAACGGATGGACGACGAGGAAATCCGCGAGCTGTCTCATGCCATGTCGACGCTGGGTTCGGTGAACGCCGGCGTTGTCGAACGCCTATTCGTCGAATTTGCCGATCAGCTGTCCACCGCCGGTGGCCTCGTCGGTTCCTACGACAGTACGGAACGACTGCTGATGAGCTCTCTCCCGGAAGAGCGCGTCAAGCAGATCATGGAGGAAATGCGCGGTCCTGCGGGCCGCACCATGTGGGACAAGCTCGGCAACGTGAACGAAGCCGTGCTCGCCAACTACCTGAAAAACGAATACCCGCAGACCGTCGCGGTCGTGCTGTCCAAGATCAAAACCGACCACGCAGCCCGGGTTTTGGCCCTGCTGCCGGAAAACTTCTCTATGGAAGTCATCATGCGGATGCTGCGCATGGAAGCGGTGCAAAAGGAAATCCTCGACCACGTGGAACGCACGCTCAGGACCGAGTTCATGACCAACCTGGCCCGGACCGCGCGGCGCGATAGCCATGAATTGATGGCCGACATCTTCAACAACCTCGACCGCAACACCGAAAACCGCTTCATGACGGCCCTCGAAGAGCGTAACCGTGAATCGGCCGAACGCATCAAGCAGCTCATGTTCACCTTCGACGATCTGGTGCGCGTCGACGCCAGCGGTATCCAGCTTCTGCTACGCCAAGTCGAAAAGGATCAGCTTGCGATTGCACTGAAGGGCTCTTCGGAAGAGGTCAAGGAACTGTTCTTCGCCAACATGTCCGAACGCGCGGGCAAGATGATGAAGGAAGACATGGACGCCATGGGCGCTGTCCGGCTCAAAGACGTCGACGAAGCGCAATCGGGCATCGTGCAGACCGCCAAAGCCCTGTCCGACGCAGGCGAAATCGTCATCGCCGGCTCCGACGAGGACAGCGAGCTGGTCTATTGATGACCATCACTTCCCTGCCCGCGTTGACGCGGCAACATTCGAGATGCTGGGGCAGATAGATTTTTTATGAGCACCGTCAGAAAATTCACATTCGATCTCGACTTTGACGCCCCCGAAGAGCCGGAAACCCCGGAGCCCGAGGTCGAAGAGGAGGAAGAGGAAGAGATCATCCCCACTTTCTCGGAAGAGGAAGTGGAACAGGCCCGCGCCGAAGGTTTTGACGCAGGGAAAGAGGAAGGCCGGCGCGAGGCGGCCGATGCGACGGAACAGAAGCTGCTGGAAACCGTGGAGACCGCCTGCGCCAAGCTGGCCGACGTCTATAACACTCAAACCGAGGCAAACCGTGAAATCGGCCGCGAGATGATTTCCGTCGCCACCGCCATCGCCAAGAAAATGTTCCCCGATCTCAATGCCCGGAACGCCTTGGGTGAGGTCGAGCGAGTGGTTCAGGAAACGCTGAAAGCCGTCACCGAAGAGCCCCGCATCCAGATCATGGTCAATCCGGAACTGCGGGAACCGCTCAGCGAGCGTCTCTCCACGATGACCCATCGGGCCGGTTTTGAAGGTAAGGTCTTCGTCAACCCTGACCCGGCCATGCAGTTGGGCGACTGCCGGATCGAATGGTCGAACGGCGCGGCTGTACGCGATTCCGAGGAAATGTGGCAGATGATCGACAAGATCATCGAGGAAAATCTGCACGATATCCCTGACGACGAAACCGAAGACGACAGCACTTCAGAGGAAAACCGGGCCGAGCCCGCCCCCACGCCGGCCGAGGACGCTGATGAAAACACGTCCGAACCGGAATCCCGCGAAAATGACATCACGGAACCGGCGCCTGAAAGCGTGCCGGAACCGGAGCCCGCGACCGAATCCGATTTGTCGCCTGAGCCGGAGCCAGAGCCAGAGCCAGAGCCAGAGCCAGAGCCTGAAACAGAACGCGATGCGCCTGCAACCGAAACGGACGCGGCACCCGAGATGCGCGAAGCGAACACAAGTCCCCCCGATGCCGAACCTGAAGCGGACGAGATGGAGACCCCGGAAATCGGTGATACCGTGGAAACGGCGGACACGCCGGCGCCGGAAGTCGGTGACGACGTGGAAGAGGCTGACATCGAGGAAACACCAAGCTGGGAAGCCGCCGTCGGCGAATCGGCAGGTGCGAATATGGCGACCGATCCCACGCCGGCGCCCGAGTCGGCACCCGCCCCCGCGATGGATCCTCCGGATCAGGCGCCGGAGACCGACGATTCAGGCGCGCACGGCCCCTCATTCGCGCCCAACGTCGACGACGGCGAGACGCCGACCGAACCGGAAAATACCGAGCCGCCTCAAAGCTTTATGGACGAAGACCGGGACGCCCCGATCCCCCATCTCGACGACGAAACGGATCAAGGCAGCAGTGGTACGGCAGACGGTGAAACGCAAGCAGGCCGGGTCAGCGACCCCGATCCTGTGTCCCCGGCAACCCAAGCAGCTATACTCGATGCGCAAAGCGCGATGGATGATGACGACGAAAATCCCTCTGGTGGATGAACCGGAACAGGAGAAGATAAATGGCTGAAGAAGAAGATGGCGACGGCCTCGATCTTGCCGATCTCGACGAAGTCGAAGATGCGCCTCAGCCGGCGCCCAAGAACGATGAAGATAACGACGACACCATCGGCGATGCCATGGACATGGACCTACCGCGCAGCGCCAAGGACCTGGAAGCCGTTTACGACATCCCGGTTCAGGTTTCCGCTGTCCTGGGGAAGACGACAATGCCCGTCAGCAGCCTCCTCAAACTCGGCCGCGGTGCCGTCGTCGAGCTCGACCGCAAAGTCGGTGAAGCGATCGACATCTACGTCAACAACCGCCTCGTCGCGCGCGGCGAAGTGGTCGTCGTCGAAGACCGTCTCGGCGTGACGATGACGGAAATCATCAAAACAGACCGGGCGAACTAGTCACTTCAATGGCGGAAGAACGCATCCATAGCGCAGGCGGGTCGTCGCTCGATTTAGCGACCGTCATCGGACTCGTTTCCGGGTTCGCGATGATCACAGCCGCGATCATGCTGGGCGGGACGCCGGAGAGCTTTATCAATCCGCCGTCGATCCTGATCGTAATCGGCGGCACATTGGCGATCACGACCGTCTGTTTCAGCTTCGGCGACATGGCCAAGATGCTCAGCGTCGCCGGGCGCGCGATGGTGCGCAACACGCAAGAACCCTTCGATGCCGCCTATAAGGCGCTGCAAGTCGCCGAGATCGCCCGCAAACAAGGCGTCCTTGCCCTGCAGAATGTCGTCGACGACGTGCGCGACGAGCCATTCTTCCACAAAGGCATCCTGATGGTGATCGACGGCACGCCCGGCGAAGAGGTTGAGGCGATCCTGAGGCGCGACCTGCAGTCGATGGTGAGCCGCCATCGGCAAAGCGCCAGCATCCTCAGAAAGATGGCCGAGTTTTCGCCGGCGATGGGGCTGATCGGTACCTTGATCGGGCTGGTGCAGATGCTGGGGAATCTTCAAGACCCAACGACGATCGGCCCGGCCATGGCCGTAGCGCTCTTGACCACCTTTTACGGCGCTGTCCTCGCCAACATGGTTTTCCTGCCGCTTGCGTCCAAGCTGGAGCGCAATTCGCATGAAGAAGCCCTCATCCTGCAGGTGTTTCTGCTGACTGCGGCTTCCATCGGCCGCCAAGAGAACCCGCGCCGGCTCGAGATGCTGCTCAACAGCGTCCTGCCGCCGTCGCAGCGGGTGCAGTATTTCGACTAACGAAGACCCTGGGAAACGAACGAGACCATGCAACTCATCATTGTCGGAACACTGAACGGACAGATCGGCGCAGCCAGCCAGATCGCAATTAAGCGTGGCGCCAAGGTGCAGCAGGCCGACACCCTGGAGGACGGCCTCGATCTGCTACGCCGTTCGGGCGCCGACCTGGTGATGATCGACGTCGGGCTGGAGGTCGCGGATTTCATGGCCGCAATCGAAGCCGAGCGCATTAACGTTCCAGTCGTCGCGTGCGGCGTATCCAACGACACCCAGGCCGCTGTCCGTGCGGTTCGCGCCGGCGCCAAGGAATACGTGCCGCTGCCTCCGGATCCGGAGTTGATCGCTGCCGTCCTGGAAGCGGTCACCGAAGACCAGCACGCGTTGATCTTCAAGGACCCTAAGATGGCGGAAACCGTGAAAATGGCGACGCAAATCGCGCCCTCTGAGGCGAGCGTGTTGATCACCGGCCCGTCCGGCACCGGGAAAGAGGTGCTGGCGCACTATCTGCACTCGAAATCCAAACGCAAGGACTGCCGCTTCGTCGCCGTCAACTGCGCGGCAATTCCGGAGAACCTGCTGGAATCGGAACTTTTCGGCCACGAAAAAGGCGCCTTCACCGGCGCCGTCGCGCGGCGCATCGGTAAGTTCGAGGAAGCCGACGGCGGCACGCTGTTGCTGGACGAAATTTCGGAAATGGACGTGCGCCTGCAGTCGAAACTGCTGCGCGTGCTTCAGGAACGCGAGGTTGACCGTATCGGTTCAAACAAGCCGGTCCAGGTCAACGTCCGCATCATAGCAACGTCGAACCGAAATATGGAGCAGACCGTCAAGGAAGGCGGGTTCCGCGAAGATCTTTATTTCCGCCTCAACGTGGTCAACCTGCGCCTGCCTTCGCTCGCCGAACGCCCCGGCGACGTGATGCCGTTGGCCAGCCACTTTGCCGCCAAGTACGCCGACGCCAACGACGTCCCCCACAAGCCTATTTCCGAGGATGCGCAGAAAAAGCTGATCGCGTATAGCTGGCCCGGCAACGTACGCGAGCTTGAAAACACCATGCACCGCGCCGTGTTGCTGGCGACGGGCGACGAGATTGACGCCGCCGCCATCCTGCTGACGAACGAGGACAGTGCCGCCGCAGGAACCGGCGCACATGGGGGCGGCGACGACGGGGCTCAGGCGCTGGTCGGGCGCACCGTCGCCGAGGTGGAACGCGAACTGATCATCGATACGCTGCAGCACTGCCTGGGCAACCGCACCCATGCGGCGAATATTCTTGGCATCTCGATCCGGACGTTGCGGAACAAACTGAAGCAATACGGAAACGAAGGATTCAACATCCCTTCGCCGGGCGACGCGTCGCAGGCTGGGGCGTGAGAGTGCCAAAACGGTTTAGCAAAAGGATCGACGTAAATGGCTGAAGCCGGCGGCGGCGAAGTCACTACACTGGACACCGGACAGTTTATCCGCGACCGGCTGGCTTCTGCCGCCAAGCGCGGCGACATCATGCTGGCGTTAGGTGTCGTCGCGATTCTGGTCGTGCTGATCCTGCCGATGCCGCGCTGGCTGCTGGATTTCTCGCTGGCTTTCTCGATTACCTTCTCGGTCCTGATTTTGATGACGGCACTGTTCGTCGAGAGACCGTTGGACTTCAACGCTTTTCCGACGATCCTGCTGCTCGCGACCATGATCCGGTTGTCGCTGAACCTGGCCTCGACGCGTTTGATCCTCGCCGACGGCCATGAAGGCACGCATGCCGCCGGTCAGGTGATCGAGGCTTTCGGCGGCTTTGTCATGGGCGGCAATTTCGTCATCGGTATTATCGTTTTTGCGATCCTGGTGATCGTCAACTTCGTCGTCATCACCAAGGGTTCCGGCCGCATCGCCGAAGTATCCGCCCGGTTCTCGCTGGACGCCATGCCCGGCAAACAGATGGCCATCGACGCCGATCTGTCTTCGGGCCTGATCGATGAGGAAACCGCCAAGTTACGCCGGAAGGAACTTGAAGAGGAAAGTTCGTTCTTCGGTGCCATGGACGGTGCCGCCAAATTCGTTCGCGGCGATGCGGTCGCCGGCCTGCTGATCACGTTCATCAACGTTATCGCCGGCATGATCATCGGCGTCGCACAGCAGGACATGTCGTTCGGCGCCGCCGCCGACACTTATACCCGCCTGACCGTCGGGGACGGCCTGGTGTCGCAGATTCCCGCACTGATCGTCTCGACCGCAGCCGGCATGGTCGTTACCAAGGCAGGCGTCGCGGGCACGGCAGAAGTTGCCATCTTCCGCCAAATGGGCGGTCAACCGAAGGCGCTGGGCCTCGTCTGCTTCCTTCTTCTTGCGCTGGCGATTCTGCCCGGCATCCCTGCGATTCCGTTCCTTACCCTGGCGATACTCTGCGGTGGCGCTGCTTACTTTGTGCACTGGCGCAACAAGACCGCGGCCGAGGAAGCGGTTAAGCAGCTTGAAGAAGAAAAAGTCGACCCCAAAGCGATCGCCGACGAGCCGATCTCGACCGCACTTAAGATCGATCATATCCGTCTCGAATTGGGCTACGGCCTGCTGACGCTGATCAACGCCCCCAAGGACGGCCAGAAACTGACCGACCAGATCAAGGCGCTTCGCCGCCAGCTCGCCGCCGAAGTGGGGTTCGTGATGCCGTCCGTCCGCATCCAGGACAATATGCAGTTGCCCGCCAACGTCTATGTCATTCGCATCAAGGAGATCGAAGCCGGACGCGGCGAACTTCGGCCC
>MDSW01010241.1_pt1 | contig 29366 bp, 32 predicted proteins | sample 811171 | NCBI WGS metagenome assembly MDSW01 (sample SAMN05326641, study PRJNA326480) | marine metagenome | isolation source: seawater | place: Atlantic Ocean: North West | collected 2012 | reverse complement strand
CAGCATGTAATTTAATGGAAACTCCGGCATTGTCTGTAGTAGAAGAGCTATAACCTAAGTTAACCAATGAGGTATTTATTGTATTTAAATCAGCGGTAGTTAAACCAAAATCAGTTAGTCCTAGACTGCCATACACGTAAAAGTCGTCGTTTGATTTAGCAATATTTAAAAATAAAAAAAATGCTATTTATACTTATAATTTCTGTGCAAATCATTTATATTTGAGAAATAATAACATGGAAAATTTATGAAAAAGATTAAAGATTTTTTTAATAGGGATGAAGTTCAGCAAATTTTATTATATTTGTTAATATTTACAGTAATTTTAATAAGTATTTATATTTTTTTTAGTTTTTATATTGAAATATTTTTAACACTAATTTTTATAACTCTTATTTTAATTTTAAAAAAATTAAAATAACCAAATTAAATTATTTATTTAGCATAACTTTTCTTAATCCTGGTATAGGTGGCTTTGATGCCTTACCCGCAAAGCATTGAGCTATTTGCATCCATTCATTTGAAATCGGGCCAATTAATTTTAGATTTACGTCCTTTATATTCCTTACTTGTGTTACTACTTGGCAAAACTCCTCTGCGTTTCCTTCAATTTTATTTATATTATTAGAATTATTAAACTCCCAAACTTTTCCTGAAGGAGAATATAACTTTAAGTAGGGTGGCTCAGATGGAATTTTTTTATTATTTATTTTAAAAGCCCAATTAAAAGTATTGTTACCAATTATTACAATATTATAAATTCTGTCATGATTAATTCTTTCTATACCTAATATATCAAATATGGCTTGACCATGTGCCCAGGTTTCCATATGTCTTGCACTGATTGAGGACAAGACACTCATATCTGGACCTACCCATTTGACTCTTTTTTTTGGTTCTTCAAACTTAAACGTTTCTGTTAGTTTTAGATAAAATTCTTTCCAAAGCATTAAAAGCTCTTTATCTTTTATATGAGGTAATACTATGTCCTCTTCAAAATCTTTGAGTGTTTTATTCTTTGAAAAAAAAAAATTTAGTTTTTCTCTAAATTTTTTCCAATTGTCTTCTCCTTCAAGTGATAAATAAGAAGCATAATTCCAAACATGTAAATGTCTAATAATAGTATTAAACGTCCAGCTTTTAAATTGAGTAACTTTTCTAAAGTCATTATTTGATAAATTTTCTAAAATACTATAAATGTATTCACTTTCTTGATAAAAGTCATTAGCCTGGCTTAACATAATCTCTTCCTTTAAATATCTAGTAGTTTAAATCTTCTATATCTATGTCCTCAAGTTTTTCTGCTGTTAATTCATATATACTATTGTATACATTTTTTATAGGAGGAGTATTCTTTAGTATTCCTTCAATTGCTATAGGCTGATACATATAGCGTACTCTTTCTGACTTATTTAATTTGACAAATATCATTTGATTAGGTGGAGGTGGAGGCACATGTATACACATACCTGCATCAGGTACTAGTACAAACTCATCTACAACAAGTCCCTCTCCATAGTCAAACTCTAAAGGAACCATAAACCCATCTATTCTAATTTTTTTTCCAACCATGTCTTTATTTATTAGAAGGCCTGCTTCTTCAACTTTTTTTAAAAAGCTTTCATCTTCCCACATTTCGTCAGTTACTCCTGTTTCTGGTACAAAATCATAAGCATATTTAGGAACTAATTCTAACCATTTAAGATTTAAAGTTTCTTCGCTATTAGCTTTTGAAAAAACTAAAAAGAGGAATAAAAGCAATATTAGACTTTTTATAAAGTGTAAGGACTTATAAATATTATATATTTTATACTCCATCATTAATTGATTTCTTAAAAGCTTGAATGCTTGGAAATATACTTACAATTAAAGAGGAAATCAAAACTAAAGTAAGAAAATAAAAATCTTTAATATTAAATAACTTGTGTTCTAAATATATTCCGTATTTATAATCTAATATTGGAAAAATTATTATACTAAAAATTTGAACTAATAATAATGAAAAAAATATACTAAACACTGAAATCATTAGTGATTCTAGCATCATTAAGAAAAAAATTGTTTTTGGAGAAGCTCCAACAATTCTTAATAAAGCCATCTCTTTTCTTCTACCACTTAATGTAGAATATAATATAGCTACTAAGCCAATAATTGAACTTATTATTACCATAGTGGATATAGATAACATTATATTTTCTGTTATTGATACTATCTGCCATAATTTGGTTAAAGCAATGCCTGGGATAATTGCTTGTAAAGGTTCTGTTTCGTAATTATTAATTTCTCTTTGTATTTTAAAAACTTTTATTGGAGATTTTATTTTTATTATAGCAGCAGTAATTTCTTTTGGTTCTAAATTTAAATTAATTATATTTTCTTTAGTTTTAGACTTTTGTAATGGTATTCTTGATCCTGACTGCCAGTCTTTATGAATTGCTTCTAAGGCCTCAAGACTAACTAGAACTAAGCGGTCTGTTGGGGTTCCTGTTTTTTTAAGTATTCCTTTAATTTTAAAAGGAAATTCATCATGTAATGACTGTGAAGCAATTCCATGAGCAATTATTATATCATCCTCTAGTTTATATTTGAGTATTTTAGCTACATCATTTCCAATTACTACGTCAAAAGTTTCATAAAAGGGAGTACCTGTTTTAAACTCAAGCTTTTTATTTTTTCTATAAGAAAACTTTTTAAAATATTCAGTTGTTGTACCCATGACTCTAAATTGCTTATGGCTATCTCCTAAGGATATTGGAATCATCCATTCTATTTCAGAGTTTCTAGAAATTTCTTTATAGCTATCCCAACTTATATTATTAGTAGGAGAACCAATTTGAAAAAGAGAATAAAGTAATAGTTGTACTTCTCCAGACCTTGAACCTAGTATCAAATCACCAGATTTGACATTTCCAAAAAAGCTACTTTTTGTACCTAGTCTCAATTTATCAATAGAAAGGAAAAGAGTAATTGATAGAGTCAATGATATTACTGTTAAAAAAACAGTTAACCTTCTGTTAAGAAGAGATTTAAAGGCTAAATTAAATAATATTTTCATTTTTTTTTAAAATTTCTTCTAGATGTAGGGTCGTATCAAAACTTTTTCTTAATGAAGTATCATGACTTACCATTAAGATAGTAATTTTTTCAATATTACAAATATTGAATAGCATATCTAAGAATTTTTTCTTATTTATATTATCTAATGCAGATGTAGGTTCATCTGCTAGTATTAGTTTTGGTTTATTTATAATAGACCTAATTATCGATATTCTTTGTATTTGCCCGACTGATAGTTCCTTTGATTTTTCTTGAGTTAAAATTTTTTTATTTAGATTAAGTTTTTCAGCCAAACTATGCGCTCTTTCATAAAAAAAATTACTATCTTCCTTTTTAAAACCTGTAAAGTAACAAGGTAAGAGAATATTTTTTAGAGGAGAGATATAGTCTAAAATATTAAATTGTTGGAATATAACTCCTATATTATTTGCTCTAAAATTATCTTTCTTGGTTTGAGAAAGTTTATTAACTATAGTATTATTTATTTTAATACTACCTGACTCAGGTTCTAATATTCCACTTATTAGATTTAATAAAGTTGATTTTCCAACTCCACTTTTTCCGAATAGAACAATTTTTTTGTTTTTTTCTATAGAAAAACTTTTTATTTTTAAATAAAAATCATCATTTTTGTCCCATCTAAACAAAAGGTTATTAATTTCTAATATTTTTTTCATTAATCATTAAAAAAATTTTTAACATCAATACTATTATTAAGCCTATCCATTTGATAAGACATGGTTTTATTTTTACTTACTAACTCTATATTTAACTTTTTACTATATTCAAAACTCTTAAAAAACTCTATTTTTAATTCTTTTAATTGTGTAATATTTTTACAATTTAATATATATTCACTCATAAATTCAGAATGCGAGCCTTCGTTAATCACCCTAGCAGAATTTTTATCTTCCGTACACTTTGCAGTCTCAGAAAGATGTAACATGTTTGTATAATCAGATAATACTTTTAAAGCATTTTTGACTTTTTTTATGTCTTCTTTTTTTTTAGCCTTATATTCAAAACCTACTACGTCAAATCCAGGCATCTCAAATTCAAAGGACAGTTTATTATTGTCCTGTACAATTTTTAGTGTACTAACTCCATGCACATGTGCATCTAAAGACTTTTTTTCCTTCTTTTCATGTTCTTCATGATGGTGGTCATGATGGTGATCATGATGATCATCTTCTGCAGCGCTATTTATGCTTATTAATAACCACAATAATGTAAAAAATTTCATATTAATCTCCTTTTTATTGATTATTTTTATGACTCTTCAGATCTTTTCTAATATCTTCATGATCTCCAGTAACTATATGGTATTTGCTTTTCACAACATATTTTTCAAACAAAGGGATAAAAAATAGAGGTACAATACCTCCTAAAACTATTCCAAGCACCATTTTCCTAATATGAGGGTCCAAAAAACTTGCAATAACATCTGCTACTACATGAGATAATGCTGCTCCAAATATTCCTGCAATATAACCGTTAGATATAATTTTAAGAAATCTATTTATACTCCACCCGGTATAATAACCCAAAATCATAATTGCAGCATGAAAAAATCCAAATACAAACCCTCTAAGATTAGCAGAATAACTGTATAAATAATGTTCTAGAATATGCTCCATTAGCTACAGTTAGAGCAGGTAACAGGAATTTCTATAGTATTGGAACTATTAAAGTTAAGATCTAATTCTGCAGTGCCTTTTTTAAAGTTTAAACCCATTTTTTCATTACACGTTTCAATCACTTTTTCACACTTAGTACAAAAATTTAACATATGGGTATGTTTTTCATTTGGTGCTAAACATAATAAAAACTTATTTATTGATGAAATTTTATGGATTAGGCCTAATTCAATCCAGAACTCTAAAACTCTGTATATAGTAGAAATATTGATTTTTGATGATGAATTTTTATTAAGCTCTTCATGTAATTCATAAGCTGACTTTGGTTTAGAATATTTAGATAGAGTTTTTATAATTAATGTTCTAGAAGGCGTAAGCGATTTTTTTTTCCGAAAGCAATAATCTATAAGATCTTCTGTACTAATATTTTTCATAACTAAAAATAATTTAAAAATAAATAATTATCAATATATTATTTTCACAGTTGCAATACTATTGCAAAAATGCTAATTATCTATTTTATTTATCACACGGGAAAAAGGAATTAAAAATGAATAATTATTTTTTAATAATATTTTTAACTATTTTTTTTATAAAAAATGTAAATGCAGATTTAAATAAAGAGGTTTCTGATTTAAAAAATGAATTTCAGCAAATTAAAGAACTTTATGAAAATAAAATTGAAGCATTAGAAGCAAAAATAGAAAAGCTAGAGCATGAAAAGGAAATTAACAAATCACATGCATCTGAGAAACATGATATCCATGCAGAAAATGATGTACATGATAAAGAAAGCAATTTTAATATAGAAGCAGTATTAAATGGAAAATATACGTCTTTTACAAGAAGTGGTGAAGTTGCTCCTAAAGGCTTTGGTACTGCTCATGAAGGAGAAAGAGGAAGAGAAGGACTTCAGATTGGTGAATCAGAATTAATTATGAATTCAGATATAGGTGAGAAATTTAGTGGTTCATTAACAGCAGCTATTGTTAGAGAAGACGGTGCAGATAAAATAGAATTAGAAGAAGCTTATGTAGAAAGTTTAGATGGAAGTTTTCTAGATAATACTTTCTTCAAATTTGGTAGAGCTTTTTGGAATGTAGGTACTTTAAATCCTCAACATGCTCACGCAGATGATTTTGCAGATAGACCACTACCTTATAGAGTATTTTTAAACAAAGCTTATAATGATGATGGATTTGAGACATCATATTTAATTGGATCTGGAGAAATAGGACTAGGAATTTTTAGGGGAGAAGATTTCCCATTTGGAAATACTACTGAAACTCAAGGTTCAGGAAGCGATGCGTGGTCTGTTTATTATAAATCAGCTTTTAATATTTCAAATACCGAAGAATTAAAGTTTAATTTATATCATCTGTCTGGAAAATCTAGAGCTTCTAACAGTAGAGTAAGTAATGAAGATACTGTTACATTCAGTGGCGATAGTGATTTATCAATTATTAATTTAGATTATGAAAACCAATATGGTTCTGAAAGAAAATTTAAGATAAGTGCTGAGTATTTTTATAGAAATCAGGATGGTACCTTTGCAGATAGCGAAGCCTCAACTGGTGATGTAAATTTTGATGACAATGATAGTGGTTACTATTTATCCTTAGTAAATAAATTTAATAACCATTTAAGTATTGGATTTAGATACAGTGAACTATTAGCAGCAGATACCCCAACAGGTTTAGCAGATAGTGCTTTAGACTCTGGAGGAAATGACCCTGAGGCATACTCTTTAATGTCAGAGTGGAAGTTTGATTCTGCAGCTGTAATGAGGTTGCAACTTAATCATGAAAAACCTCAAGCTAATCTAGTGGACAATCAGTTGATCTTACAATACATTATGTACTTAGGATCAGGAGGACATGATGGGCATGATCACTAAATATAGGAGGTAAATTATTATGAATATTTATGCTATGAAAAAACAGTTTAGTGATAAACTATCTATTTGTTTATCATTGTGTTGCATACTACATTGTATAGCACTCCCTGTAGTAATAATTTTAATACCAAGTGTTTCCTCATTTTGGATAAATGATGAGAATGTTCATATTGTCTTAGTTTTATTAGCTATACCTATTAGCTTATTTGCAATGGCTAAGTCTTTAAAAAAGCATAACAACTATAAATGTATTTCTCTTGCTGGTGTGGGACTTTTATTATTAGTAGCAGCAATTTTTATGCATGATATTGGGTTGGGTGGAGAGCATAATGTAGAAGAGCACGTACAAGATGAACATGGACATGAAGGTCATGATGAACATGGAGGAATAGGAGAAACACTTGAAACTATTTTTACTGTATTAGGAGGATTAATACTTTTTGGAGCACATTTTTTTAATATAAGGCTTACAAATAATTCTTCTTAAAGAAAAATTTTTACAATGTTAAATTAAGGCAATTATTATAATACATATTGCCTTAATTATTTTTTAGCTCTAAAGTAATAATAAAAAATAGCGTGATAGAAATTCATTTCAGTACAAACCATATCCAATAAATATTAAAGTTGGCTTTTATACCAGGAAGAAATGTGAAACAAATATAGATCATTTAGGTTCATTAAAAGATGCTTATAATAGAGAGGAGCATAAATGCAACAGAAGAAAAAAAAAAATTACAAATGATAAAGTAAATCACGTAATTAGTTGTAAAAAGGTAAATAGTTCTGATTGTTTTGCTATTACATATACCTTTTTGAAAAGAATTACCAATAATAAGGGAACAGAGTATAAAATTATTAACATTTGTAAATATTTGTTTATTTCTTATAAAGTTAAATTAAATTATAATTTATCTTTTAGAAATTATAACTCTAAATCATTTTCTTCATGTTTTCTTAATATAAATGAGATAGATTTTTAGTTAGATGTTATATTTTGATACACATAACTTAGGTAACTATTTACTTTATTTAGTTATATTTTCTATTTTAGTATACTTAGGATGGAAATTAAGAAAAATTTATAATAATGTTATATTTTTTTTGTATAAAAAGCGAGGGAAAAAAGCAGAAAAAAAAGCATTAAAGTTATTAAAAAAAAAAGGATTTAAAGTAATTTCAATACAACCTACTGCAAAGGGATATGTATACGAAAATGAAAAAAAAATTTCCTTCACTATCAGACCAGATTTACTTGTTAGTAAAGACAATGTTATATATGTTGCAGAAATTAAATCAGGTTTTGCTGCTTCAATTTATAACATAAACACGCGTAGGCAGTTATTTGAGTATTCTAAAGTATTTAATAGTAACAAATTAATTTTAATTGATACTTTTAAAAAACAAATAAAAAAAATAGAATTTTAAAATTATATATTTAAAATATAATTTATTATTTAATTTTTAATTATAAATTAATTATGGAAATTTACTGGAATTCAATTTACACAGCTATACAACTTATTTTTACTTTAGATAAAAAGTTAATAGAAATTCTAGCTTTATCTTTTAAAGTAACATTTATAGCTTTACTAATTTCAAGTATTTTAGGGTTGCCTTTAGGCACGTTTTTAGCCATACAAAAGTTTAAAGGTAGAGCTTTTATTGTTGGTATTATAAATTCGTTAATGGCACTGCCTCCAGTAGTTGTAGGTTTGTTTGTATACATAAACTTATCTAGATCTGGTCCTTTAGGGTGGTTAGGTATTTTATATACGCCTACAGCAATGATAATAGCTCAAATTATACTTATTTTTCCTATTATTGCAGGTTTAACAAATCAAGTAATTGAAGATTTACATGAAAATTATAAAGATTTATTTTTATCTTTAGTTACTCCTCAATTTCATACCATAAAAGCTTATTTGATAGATGCAAGATATTCCTTAATTACTGTAATTTTAGCTGGACTTGCAAAAGGTATATCTGAAGTGGGAGCGGTAATTATAGTAGGGGGAAACATAGATCATTTAACTAGAGTAATGACCAGCACTATAACTATGGAAACCTCAAAAGGAGAACTATCTCTTGCTATGGCTTTAGGACTAATTTTACTTATTATGTCTGTAATTATTAACCTAATAGTTACATATAAGAAATATAACTTTAAAGCTAAATATTATGAAAAATAAAAAGAATTTATTACTACCAGTTTCTGTTCAAAGTCTAAGTTATATAAAAGGAGAAAAAAAATTACTTAATAAAGTTTTTTGTAAAATTTCTTCAAAAGGAATAACTGTGGTTGTTGGTCCTAATGGAGCGGGTAAAACATTATTTTTAAAATGTCTGCACGGTTTAATAAAATGTAACCTGGAAAAGGTTTTATTTGCGGGTAAACCACTAAACAAAAAAATAAGATTAATGCAGTCAATGGTATTTCAATCACCAATATTAATGAGGAGGTCTGTTATAAATAATTTATTATTTGTAATTAACCAACGAAAAATTAACATTAAAAGAAATGAAGTAATGACGCTCTTAAAAAAAGTTGATTTATTACATCTAGCAAAGGAACAAGCGATAGTTTTGTCAGGAGGAGAAAAACAAAGATTATCTGTTGCAAGAGCAATAATTACTTCACCAAAAATTTTGTTTTTAGATGAAGCCACTTCAAACCTTGACCCTTACTCAGTCAATATTATAGAAAAAATTATTAAAGAAGTTAATAAGAGGGGAACAAAGGTCATAGCTGTTACTCATGACTTATCCCAGGCTAGAAGACTAGCTAGTGAAATTATTTTTTTTAATAAAGGAAGTATTAGTGAACATACAAAAGCAAGTAGCTTCTTTGATCAGCCTAAGTCTTCTGAAGGAAAAATTTTTATTTCTGGAAAATTATTTGTATAAAATGTGTAAAATTATACTCGTAATATTATCAATTTATTCTATAACATCATTATTAAAGTCAGAAACGTCGGTAATAATTCAATCTACTACTTCCACAAAAAATTCTGGATTTTATTCATATATACTTCCATTAATTTATGAAGATTTAAAAATTAAAGCAAAAGTAGTTGCATTAGGAACAGGAGCAGCGATAAGAAATTCAATGAATTGCGATGGAGATCTTTTAATAGTTCATAGTCCTATACAAGAAAAAAAATTCATTTTGCATGGATATGCAAAAAAATCAAATTATATAATGCATAATCATTTCGTAATAATAGGCCCCAAATCGGATCCTTTAAAAATTAAGAATATAAAAAAACCAGAATATGCTTTAAAAAAGATTTTTGATTATAAATATTTATTTGTTTCAAGAGGAGATAAATCAGGAACTCACGATAAAGAAATGAGTTTATGGGGAATAATAAATATTAATCCAGAATTGCACTCTGGATCATGGTATTTAGAAACAGGAACTGGTATGGGGGCTACAATAAATACAGCAGTAGGTTTAGGTGCTTATACATTTACAGATAAAGCTAGTTGGATTAGTTTTAGAAATAAGTATGATTTTGATATTTTGATTGATGGAGATAAAAGTTTAATTAATAAATATAGTGCTTTAGCAATTAGTAAAGATAAATGTCCTTCTGCTAAGGAAAATGAAAGCCAAGAAATTATAGATTGGTTTTTATCTGAAAATGGTAAAAGAAGTATATTAAATTTTAAAAAAAATCAAAAACAATTATTTTTTATAGAGTAGATGATCCAAATTAAATAAGTAACGAATAAAGTGTATGGAAAGAATTTACAAATTAAAGGATAGGCCTGAATATAAGTCTAAACCTACTCCTGTTACTTTTAAAAAAAGCGATACAGTAGCATCAGCCGTAAAAACAATGTCAGAAAAAAACTATGGTTCTGTAGTTATAGTAGACAATAGTAGTAAAGTTATTGGTATATGTACTGAAAGAGATATTCTAAAAAGACTAGTAAATGAAAAATTAAACCCTTCTAAAACTAGAATAGAAAAAATTATGACTCCTAATCCAAGAGTAGGTAAAGAAAATGATGAAGTTTTATCTTGGTTAAGAACTATGTCTAATGATAGATTTAGGAGATTACCTGTAGTTGATAATAATGGTAAAATAAAGGCTATTTTTACTCAAGGAGACTTTGTATCTTACACTTGGCCTGATTTAATTTATCAAGCTACACAAATGACAAAAGCATCATTGTCCAAGCATTTTAATGCTACCTCTATAATTATAATGATAATGGTTTACAGCTTTGCAATGGTTTTCGCCATTAGATTTATTTAGATCTTTATAATAGCTACCCACATATAGTATAATAGTAAATAAGTTCATTTATAGCAATGAATGTATATTGGACATTTTGCAAAACTCCAGTTTAATAATAAAATAAAAACTTTTGGAGGATTAAAAAAATAAGGAAGAGTATTAGCTTTTATCTTTTAAAATAGACTGTTTTTTAAAAAAATTACAATCACCGCACTTTTCATTAAGTTCAGGAGGATTATCCATTTCTAAAATATCTAACGCTAGAGTAATTCTTTCAAATAAATCGTTAGTAATCCTTTCTTTTAGCTCAACATAACCTGTAAGAAAAGATATGTTACAGCCAATTTCATCTTTATTTTCAATTTCATTAGGATCAAACTGCAAAATAGCTAATTTAGTTATAGGGCTTAATAATGGAGTTCTAACTGAATTGATTTCACCAGGGTGCTCAAATATTGTAGCGTATGATTCTAACTGGAATTTATAAAAATCAGCTTTTTGATCAGAAATTTTAGTAGTCTTGAAGTCAATAATACCGTAACCGTCTTTTTCAAATTTAATAACCAAGTCAGGAATTCCTATTAATTTAAAACTTCTCTGCTTATTATCTTTCAGTATCTTCGATGATATTTTACTAGGTAATTCTTGAGAGTTTAAAAAGCGTCCTTTAGGAAGTTTTGATGATATGAAACTAGTATCTTTATTTATAAAAAAATCTTTCTGAATTAAATCTAGTTTAGTGAAAACAGGAGGAGGAAAGTTATAAGTTTGAATACCATATTTTTTTGAAAGATAAAAGCATCTATGGCATTTATTTATCTGAAAATCTAATACAGAGGGGCTTAAATCTATTACTTCTTTTGAAGCATTATGTTCTTCAATAATAGTTTCATCATATTTTGTTAACCATTTTTTAAACTTAGATATATCTACTCCATCAGGAACATACCATTTTTTTTTTTCAGGGTCCCATTTTCCGCCAAGTGATTTACATTCTTCTTTTTCATTGAATGGACAATCTAAATAAATCATAATTTACAATATATTAACTTTTATAAACTTAATACTTCAAAGATATTTTCTGCACTTAAAATAGTTTAATCTGTTGAGTAGATTTTGTTAAGTTTCTATCATTATTTAATATCATTCTGTACATATATATACCTTCAATTACTCTTTGTACGTAATTTCTTGTTTCACTAATAGGAATTAATTCCATCCATGTAATAGGGTCTATATCTTTTTTTCTAGGATCTCCATAGGTCTTAAGCCACCTTTTTACTCTACTAGGTCCAGCATTATATGCTGCTAGAGCTAGAACATAAGATCCCTCAAATTTATTTAGCATTTCCTTAAAGTAAAAAGATCCAATTTTTACATTGTAAGAGGGTCTAGACGTCAAGTAAATTCTTTTATATTTATAATTATTTTTTTTTGCAGTAATCCTTGCTGTTTTTGGCATTAGTTGCATTAATCCTCTGGCACCTGCTCTGCTTTTGGCTTTTGTATCAAAAGCACTTTCTTGTCTTGATATTGCTAAAGTTACAGGTAAAGAAATTACAGTATTTTTTTTAATTATAGCCATTAATTCTTTATTTGGCTTAGGAAAATTTAAACTTGGAACATATATATTATTGTAAATAGCCTTTTTACCTACGAAAATTGATAATGATATTCTTCCAAAGTCTCTTAATATTGTGGCAAGCATTATAATATCCTTTGTGTTAGTAGCTTGATTTGCAAGGTGCATAGCAAAAGTTCTTACAAGTTTTTTTTCATTTGATTGTAAGAGTAATACTAATACCTTGACTAACTCCTTATTTTTATAGTCTTTAAATGTTTTTTCATTTATAGAATTATTTTGAATAGGGATGTAAAGTTCTTTGTTTAGCTCTTTCAATGCTAGTTGTCCGTAAAATGTGGCAGGAAAAGCAGAGGCTCTTTCAAACCAAATATTTAAACTATTAAGGTCTCCTATGCTTTTTGCAGATTTTCCTGCCCAATAAGAGGCTCTTGCCTTAGAAATAGGAGTTTTTACTTCTAAAAACATTTTTGAGAAGTATTCATAAGCAGTTTTAGGGTCTTTTTGAAATGTTAAAGATAACCATCCTGTTAACCATTGGGCCTCTGATAAATAGTTTCTGCTTGATGCATTATATTGTTTCAAAATATTTACAGCAATATCATAATTTTTATAACTTATTTGCTTTCTAGTGTGGTAATTAATTTCTCTCCACCATTTTTTAGGGAAAGAATAATCACTCTTATAGGATAGCAATAAATCAAGAGAAGACTTTTCTAGCCTTGCCCTTCTTCTCCACTTAATTCTTTCATAAACTAATGACTCCAAGTTTATTAAATGTTTAGGAACATTAGCAATAGCTAAATCAACATTACCTCTTCTTCTAGATAACTTAATTTTTGCTAGCGATAAATTTTTTATGTCTTTAGGAACTCTTTTTAATTGTCTGTTAGCACTTCCCCACTTTCTTTTCCAGATTAGATTTTCTAATCTTTTTATATGATCTTCATTATTTAAAAATTTTTTGAAATTTTTCAAAATATACTTTTCTTCAGAGTAAGTAAAACTATTGTGAACCCAAGCTTCTTTTAAAATCCAAGCTCCTTCATCGATAAAATTATTTCTTACCAATAACTCACTTAGTTTTATTTTCGCTATTGGAGAAACAGGAGGGTTTTCCTGAAACCATTCCATAGTTGCTCTTAAATCTTTAGCAACTTTTTTATTTTCTAGTTTTATTTTAACTTTATTTATTTTAGGCCAATCTTTACTAGAGAAGTAAAAATCTTCAAGCTGTTCTTTTTTAGCTAACCCATCATCTGAGACAAGCCACCGCCATATTAAAATTTTTCTGGCTTCTTTGCTATTAATATTTTCAATACCTTTTAAAGATCTTGCCCATTTTTTTTCATTACCCGATTTTAAAGAAAGATTAAATATTTTAGCTTCTTTATTATTTAGTACTCTAGGATACTTCTCTGAACTGTATGTAAAATTTGGTAATGCAATAACAAAACAAATTTGTATTATAAAAATTCTAAAATATGTCATAATATAATCTATTAAAAATTAAGGCAGGAGTAAAATGAAATATCAAGGATCCTATTGCGCACTAATAACGCCTTTTAAAAATAACAGAATAGATGAGTCCTGTTTGAAAAAAATTATTGAGTGGCATGTAAGTCAAGGTACAAAAGGTGTAATTCCTTGTGGTACTACAGGAGAGTCTCCTACTCTCAGTCATGATGAACATAATAGAGTAATAGAAATGACTGTTGAAATTTCTAATGGAAGACTCCAGGTTATGGCAGGGACAGGATCAAATTCTACAGAAGAAGCAATTTCATTAACTAGGCATGCTAAAGAACATGGAGCTGATAGTGCCTTAGTAGTAGTCCCTTATTACAATAAACCTAGTCAAAAAGGATTAATTGAACACTATTTAAAAATAGCTGAGAGTGTTGACCTTCCTTTATTTATATATAATATCCCAGGTAGAAGTGTCGTTGATATGCATAACGAGACTATAGAGAGGTTAGCAGAACATGAGAATATTATAGGTATCAAAGATGCTACAAATGATTTAAGTAGACCTGCATATCTAAAAAAACATATAAAACATAAAAAGTTCTTTCAATTGTCCGGAGAAGATGCGACTCAGTTAGGTTTTTTAGCACAAGGAGGTGACGGTGTCATATCTGTTTCTGCAAATATAGTTCCAGATAAAATAGCAAGTATTCATGATTATTGGTTTGCTGGCGAATATGAAAAAGCAATTGCTATAGATAAAGAATTAATTGAACTTAATAATGCTTTATTTTTAGATTCTAATCCATGTCCAGTAAAATATGCAGCCTACAAATTAGGGATTTGTGAATATGAATTGAGGTTGCCTTTAACAAAAATATCTAAAGAAAATGAAAAAATAATAGATAAAATAATCTCTACATTAAATATTCATTTTAACTAATGAAAGTTATTGCCAATAATAAAAAAGCTTTTTTTCAATATTTTATATTAGAGAAAATTGAAGCGGGAATTCAGTTATTTGGTGATGAAGTAAAATCTTTAAGACATGCGAAAGCTAGTATAAATGAAGCTTATGCTGAAGTAAAAAAAGGAGAAATGTTTTTAGTTAATGCTGATATTGCTAAATATGAGAAGTCATCAAATCTAAACAGGAGTGATGCAAAAAGAACAAGAAAACTATTAATAAGTAAAAAAGATATATTCAGATTACAAGGTAAAATAGATAAAGATGGCCTTACCGTTATTCCAATAAAAATATATTTTAATAAAAAAGGACTAGTTAAGCTAGAAATTGCTATTGCTAAAGGAAAAAAATTATATGATAAAAGAGAAGATAAAAAGAAAAAAGATTGGGACGTTCAAAAAAAAAGATTATTAAAAAATTATATTTAAATAGGAGAGTATTATATGATAAGATTAAGTTTGATATTAAAATTTTTATTTATTTCTTTTTTTACGATGAGTTCAGAGTTTTATAGCTTTAAATTTGATTCTATAGATGGAAGTAAAATGTCTCTAGATTCTTATAAAAACAAAGTTGTTTTAATTGTTAATACTGCATCGATGTGTGGTTTTACAAAACAATATGGAGGGTTACAAGATTTATATGAAAGTTATAGGGATAAAGGATTAGTGGTTTTAGGTATACCATCGAACAGTTTTATGCAAGAACACAATACGGAAGAAAAAGTAAAAGATTTCTGTGAAACTAATTTTAATATTAGCTTTCCTATGACTAAAATAGTGGAAGTTAGGGGAGATGACAAACATCCTTTATACGCATGGTTAAAAGATAGTTATGGTATAAAACCAAAATGGAATTTCCACAAAATATTAGTTGATAAAAAAGGAAATGTAGTTGATTCTTTTTCATCGTTAACTAAGCCTAAAAGTGACAAACTTATAAAAATTATTGAGGATGCATTAAAAGGTTAGTACTCATTTATGAGAGCCATATTTTATACTGTTATTGTTGCATTGGGTATTAGTTTATCTGCTGTTATTCTAATGCCTTCTCTATTTGATGTAAAAAGTTATAAAACTCAAATAGAAAATATAGTATTCTCAAAAACAGGTAATATTCTTAGCATAAAGGGTGATATAGATATTTCAATACTTTCAGGGCTAAAAATTAAAGTATCAGATATAGAATATAAAATGGCGAATAATGATAACTTATTTAAAGGTAAAGAGTTATTAATCTCACCAGAAATTTTTCCCTTGTTAAAAGGAAAGCTAGTCTTTAAAAGCTTGAAATTAATTGAACCTACTTTTTTTGTGAAAGAATATGAAAGTGGAAGTTATAATTGGCAAATAGCTTTTTCCGACATGCAAAATAAAAAAAATAATAAAAATAAAAAACAAGATATTGAAATAGAGGGACAAAAATCTGAACCAATATCATCTAATACAATTAAAAAAGAAAAAGAGCAGAGTTTTAATTTTCTTAATATAAAAAGACTGACAGTTAAAGATGCAACCATAATTGCAGAGCTTAAAAAAAATAAAAAAAAATATAATAAGATCAATTTAACATTTAATTACATGATTGATGACTTTTATAATATTGATGGATATTTTTATATTAAAGAAGAAAAGATAATGTTTTCTTATGATTTAAAGTATAAAAGAAAAATACTAAGCCTTATTGGTTATTTAAAGGGTGACAAATTAGAATTAAAAAATAATACACAATATAATCTTTTAAACAGTAAAGGAAAAAGTGATTTAAGTCTTAAAATAGATGATATAAATAGCTTCTTATATTCAAATAAAATAAAGAAAGCTTCTTTACAGTTGAAAGGTAAGATTGACATTGCACAGAATTTAATCTTACTTAAAGAAATAAGTTTAAATAGTAATGACAATACAATATTTATTTCAGGTGAAATTAATAATAAAAATAAAGTTAAAGTTCTCGATCTACAGTTAGAATCTTCTGAGATTAATATAAATGATTTTTTAAATTTAAATCAAAATAAGAAAAAAAACAAACAAGAAAATATCCCAGTAAAAGATAATACTAATGATAAAATAAATAAATCATCTAAAAATGACATATTAAGTTTAATTTTTGCAAAGTTAAATAATGTTAATATAAACAGTAATATTGTAATCGATAAATTGATATATAAAAAACCTTACATTTTTGAAAAAATTAACCTTCAATTAAATAAGATAAATGATATAGATATAGATGCTAATTTTAGATTTATTGATAAATCTTTGTTTACACTAAAATCTGTAATTAGGAAAAATAAAAATACAGCTTTTAAAGCTAGTGTTAAAAAAATAGATGTTGAAAAATTTAGTGAAACATATAATTATAAGCCACTTTCTGGTAAGTTAGATATCTTAATTAATGCAAATTCAAAGTTGGATGGCAAAGAAAAATTTTTAAAAGCCTTAAATGGAGACTTAGAAATAAAAAGTAAAAGTATTGTGCTTAAAAATATAAACTTGCATGATTTAAAATATAAAATTTTAAATATTGAGACTCTCAAAGATTTAACCGATTTACATAAGGAAGCTTTTAAGGGGGAAACAAGTATCAATGACCAAATATTGAATGCTAAAATTATTAAAGGAAATCTAGTAATAAATGAGAAGAAGATAAAAATTGATAATGAAGAAATATTGCTATCAGGAAAATATGAAATAGTGTCTAAAATTTTAAATGCTAACTTCAGCTATGATGATCAAGATAATAAACTACTATCTTTCTTTAATGTTAATCTTAATGGTAATATAAAAAATTTAAAAGCAAGTCTAGATTATGATAAAAAGTTGACTGAGAAGTTTGTAAGTTCAATGATAGAAAAAAAAATAAAAAAAATGATAAAAAAAAATATGGATAATAAATTTAATGACATTTTAGAAAATTTACTTGATTAAATGACTATAGATTTGTATACATCTCCTACTCCAAATGGTTACAAAGTTTCAATTTTATTAGAGGAATTAAATGTAAAATATAATGTTCATAAGATTGATTTAGGTAAACAAGATCAGAAACAAGCTTGGTTTTTAAAGTTAAATCCCAATGGAAGAATACCTGTGATTAAAGATCTTGAAAATAATAAAGTTATATTTGAAAGTGGAGCAATTCTTTACTATTTAGCAACGAAATATAAAAAGTTTCTACCTGAAAAAAATAAAATAGAGATTATGCAATGGTTAATGTTTCAAATGTCAGGTGTAGGGCCGATGCAAGGGCAAGCAAATGTTTTTTTTAGATACTTAGATAAAAAAATACCATTAGCAATTTCTAGATATCAAAATGAATGCAGACGTTTATATGAAATTTTAGATAGAAAATTAAATAATAAAACCTGGTTATGTGATGAATATTCTATCGCAGATATTGCGACTTGGCCATGGGTAAGAATTTATTTTTGGGCAGGAATAGATATTAAGGGTTTAGATAACCTATCAAAGTGGATGACAAGTATGGAAAATAGACCTGCCTGCAAGAAGGGAATATCAATACCACCAAGAGAAAATTCGAAAAAAGTAGTAAAAAATGTAAAAAATATTTTACAAACTTAGTTAATTAGGTTTTCATAAAAGTCGTTACCTTTATTATCTATTATAATAAAAGCTGGAAAGTTAATAACTTCAATTTTCCAAATAGCTTCCATCCCAAGTTCTGGAAACTCTACACATTTTACTGATTTAATGTTCTTTTTGGCTAATTCTGCTCCAGGGCCACCAATTGAACCTAAGTAAAATCCAGAGTATTTTTTACAGCTATTTTTAACTATCAAAGATCTGTTGCCTTTAGCCAACATAATCAGGCTTCCTCCTGCTTTTTGAAATTGTTCTACGTAAGAGTCCATCCTTCCAGCAGTAGTAGGACCAAAAGATCCCGTATTATATCCTGCAGGAGTTTTGGCAGGACCAGCATAATAAATAGGAAATTCCTTAAAGTAGGAGGGTAGTTTTTGACCTTTATCAAGTCTTTCTTTAAGCTTTGCATGTGCAATATCCCTAGCTACTATTAACGTACCGCTCAATAACAGTCTAGTTTTTACTTTTAGATTATTAAGTTCTATCAAGGTATCTTTGATAGGTTTATTTAGGTCAATTTTAATCTCATTTTTAGGAAGGTTTGAATACTTAATAGGTGGTAAATATTTAGCAGGATTTTTTTCTAGTTTTTCTAAAAACATTCCTTTTGTATTTATTTTTCCTAATATTTGTCTGTCTGCACCACAAGATACCCCTACACTTATTGGCAAACTTGCTCCATGTCTTGGAAGCCTAATGACTCTTACATCATGGCAAAAATATTTTCCACCAAATTGAGCACCTATTTTTAAATCTTGGGTCATTTTTAATATCTGTTTTTCCATTATTATATCTCTAAATGCAAGTCCTTTGTAATTTCCTTTTTGGGGAATATTGTCTAAGTAGTGACAAGTAGCAAGCTTTAATGTTTTAAGGTTCATTTCGGCAGATAAACCTCCAATTACTATTGCCAAATGATAGGGAGGACAAGCCGACGTACCAATAGATGCTATTTTAGGCTTTAAATATTCAATAATTTTTTTTGTTTTAAGGACTGAAGGTGTGGCTTGATATAAAAAAGTTTTATTTGCCGACCCTCCTCCTTTAGCAATGAATAAGAATTTATACTCATTACTTCCTTCTGAATAGATATCAACTTGGGCAGGTAAATTATTTTTTGTATTTTTTTCCGTGTACATATTTTTTGCTGCTACTTGACTGTATCTTAAATTATTCTTTAAATAACAATTAAAGATTCCTTTTGACAAATAATACGGATCTTTTCCAGATGTAATAATATTAATACCTTTTTTTGCTAAAATTATAGGGGTTCCTGTGTCCTGGCACATAGGAAGTATGCCACCTGAAGATGTGTTAGCATTTTTAAGGAGAGTAAGTGCTACATATTTATCATTATTTGAAGCTTGGCTATCATTTAAAATATTTTTTAATTTATTAAGATGTGTAGGTCTTAGAAAATGTGATATATTATAAAAAGCTAACTCAGAAAACTTTTCTAGGGTACTTTCATCTAAAAAAATAAATTTTTTATTTTTTAATTTAGATATTTCTCCTTTAAAAGTAAAAACTTTTTCAAACTTTATATTCTTATATTTTATATCAAATATTTTTTGATATGAGAAATTGCTTTTCATTATTTACTATCTGGATTTAGAAAAATAACATTACTTTTATTTTCTATTTGTTTCTTGCTAATTTGCTTTTTTGGTTTTGACAGTTTTTTATTTTCTATCTTTTCATCTATATCTAAGTTTAATGTAAAAGATACAGAAGGATCCACAAAACTTTTTAGAGAAGAAAAAAATATTTTTAAATGTTCTATCTTTCCTTTAAACTTTAAATCTATTAAAAAGTATTCATCAAATACCTTTAAGTTCCAAAATTCATTTTCTATTACTATCATCATTGTTTCAGGATAATCGTCATATAAATATTTTGGCATAACGTTTTTTGGAAATGTAGTATTGAAAGTTATATAAAAATGATGACTATTAGATAACCCATACTGAGATGTTTTTTCTAAAGCATGTTTAATAACACTTAAAAGGCTTCTTTTAATTAATATTTTATAATCCAAAAACTTTTCTTTATTTTTCATAGCTTATCTTTTTTGTTGAAGGCTTCTGTTGCCAGGTGCCTTCTAACCCCGCCTAATAAGTGTGAACATATTAGGAGTTAACTGCATGGTTAAACTAACAGCGCTATGCTGCTAATGCAACCCCACGACTATTGTCGTTTGCATTTATAATTTAGTCCTTTACGGTGGTACAATACCGAACGAAAAGTAACGCTTTTTAACGCCTGTCGATCCTATTTCGCCCCCTCGATTATACTATTGGTGGAGGCGCCGGGTACCGCCCCCGGGTCCAGTTCGCCTATTAATCGCACCGTTTATCGTCATAGTTATAAATAACAATATTTATTATAGCCATTTATTTGAAGCGTTAAAGTTTAATTTGATTTTTTTAATTATAAAATTACTATAAATAAATGATAAAAAATAATAGCAATGATAAAAAAAATAAAAATAATTATAATTATACATTAAGACCAATTTCAAAAAGCCTTGAAAAAATGCTTTTTAAACCCCTGAAAGTATTAGATAAAGGATTTATAAGGGTTGTTGATTACATGGGAAATGATGATTCTATTGTACAAGCAGCTAGAGTATCTTATGGTAAAGGAACAAAAAAAAAGTCTCAAGATGAAGGGCTTATTCGGTATTTGTTAAGACATAGACACACTACACCCTTTGAGATGTGTGAAATAAAATTACATGTAAAACTTCCAATCTTTATTGCAAGGCAGTGGATTAGACATAGAACCGCAAATATAAATGAATATTCTGCTAGATATTCAATTTTAGAAGATGAATTTTATATTCCTAAAACTAGAAATTTAGCAATGCAATCTTCTACTAACAAGCAAGGAAGGGAAGGAGAAATTAACCTCCAATTAGCAAAAAAAATAATTAATATTCTTAAAGAAGATTCTAAAAGATGTTATGATAATTATACTTGGATGTTGAATGAAAAAAATGGGAACAAATTTGATGACAGTAGATCTAGTCTATCAAGAGAGTTAGCAAGAATAAATCTTACTTTGAATACTTATACTGAATGGTATTGGAAAGTTGACTTACACAATTTTATGCATTTTCTTGCTTTAAGGGCGGATAAACATTCTCAATATGAAATAAGAGCATATGCAGAAATATTATTAAAAATTTTAAAAAGTTGGGTACCAATTACATTTAGAGCATTTTGTTCTTACAGGCTCAACTCAGCAGAAATTTCTCAAGAGGCATTAGTAGTTATTAAAAAACTAATTAAAGGTGGCAAAGTTAAGTTTAATGATACTAATTTATCTAAAAGAGAATGGGATGAACTTAATTTATTAATTAGTTAAATTAAAAGCTATATTTTTGTAAATATTTTCAATTATTAAGTTTTTATCAATTAATTCAGGGTTTCCCTGGTCTCCTATTTTTGATATGTCTATGTCAAATGGAATTTTTCCCAACAACTTTATTCCAAACTCTTTTGATAATACTTCTCCACCATTCTTGCCAAGAAGATAATGCTTAGTATCACAATTCTTACATATAAAAAAACTCATATTTTCTATAATACCAGAAATTGGAATATTAAAACTTTTAAACATATTAATACCTTTTCTAGTGTCAGCTAAAGATATTTCTTGAGGTGTTGTAACAATAACAGCATGGTTAATTTGAATTTTTTGCATAATAGTAAGTTGTGTATCTCCTGTGCCAGGAGGAAGGTCTATAACTAAATAATCTAAATTATTCCATTCAACATCATTTATTAATTGTAATATTGCACTTTGTAGCATTGGGCCTCTCCAAATGAGAGGCTTTTTTTGGTCTATTAACAAGCCAATAGATATGGTCTCAAGACCTTTATAGTTTATTGGAATAATTTTTTTATTATCATTAACTTGAGGTTTTTCAGTAATATTAAGTAATTTGGGAATTGATGGTCCATATATATCACCATCTAATAATCCCACTTTTTTACCCAACTTCTTTAAAGATAATGCTAAATTAACCGAAACTGTAGATTTTCCAACTCCCCCTTTACAACTAGAAACAACAATTACTTTAGAAAATTTTTTTTTAACTAATGTAAATGTTACATTTACTTCATTAAATTTATGGAAATTTAATATTTTTTCTTTGCATTCATTCTTATAAATGTCTAGTTCTTTGGCATGCTCAGCACTCTTAGCTTTCAAAGTAACAAAAACTTTTTCATTTTCTATAAAAAAACTATCAACTAAATTTTTTAATTCATTACTAAAACTTGATATTATTTTATCTTTCAAATTTTTTTTTTCCTATTATATTTAATATGTATATAATTAATATATATTTAAGTCTAAGTAAAACAAACTGCAAAAAAAAGGAAAATTATGCCTTGGGATAATAAAAATGATGGACCATGGAATAACAATAACAATCCATGGGGTAAGAAAAATAATAGTAATGGGTGGAACCCAAACAATAAGGGTGACGAATTAGATAAAATTATGAAGCAATACAAAGATAAGTTTTCGAGTTTTTTCTCAAAGGGACCAAAAAGCTTCCTTATGGGTGCTCTAATATTGCTTTTTTTGTGGATAATAAGTGGGTTCTATACAATAAGCCCTGAAGAACAGGGGGTAGTATTAAGATTTGGGAAATATACTTCAATAAGTAGCCCAGGCTTAAATTATCACATACCCACTCCAATAGAAAAGGTTATAAAAGTACCTGTAACAACAACCAGAAGCGTTGAAATAGGATTTAGGACCCAAGATAGGGGGGGTGCAATAAGAAATGTTGATGAAGAAAGCTTAATGCTGACTGGTGATGAAAATATAGTTGATATAAATTTTGTTGTACAATGGTTTGTTTCTGATGCATCTAAATACGTATTTAATATAAGAAATCCTGAAAAAAATATAAAAGATAGTGCCGAAAGTGTAATGAGAGAAGTTATAGGAAAAACTAATATAGATTTTGCTTTGGCTGAAGGAAGAGATCAAGTAAGGCAAGAAGCACAAGATTCCTTGCAAAAAATTTTGGATAGAAATGATAGTGGAATTACTGTCTCATCTCTATTACTTCAAAAATCTGACCCTCCTCCTGCTGTTATTGACGACTTTAAAGATGTTCAAAGAGCTAGAGCTGATCAGGAAAGATTAATAAATGAGGCCCAAGCTTATGCAAATAGAATTGTGCCAGAAGCTAAAGGTGAAGCCTCAAAAATAAGAGAAAGTGCCGAAGCTTATAAACAAGAAGTAATTGCAGTTGCTGATGGTGCATCCAAAAGATTTTTATCTGTTTATAATGAATATAAAGAAGCTAAAGATGTTACAAGAAGGAGAATATATTTAGAAACAATGGAAAAAGTTATGCAAAACATGAATAAAGTAATAATTGATAATGATGGTGGTTCAGGAGTTTTACCATATTTACCACTACCAGAATTAAGAAAATCTTTAAAAAGTAATAATAATGAGGTGCAATAAATGAAAAAAAGAACAGGTTTAATAATTGGTTTTATATTTTTATTAACAATTCTTATTTATAATTCTCTATTTTTTGTAGAGCAAAGAATTCAAGCATTGATACTTCAATTTGGTGAGCCAATAAGAGTAATACAGGAACCTGGTTTAAACTTTAAAATTCCTCTTGCTCAAAATGTAGTCAAATTTGATAAAAGAATTTTACTTTTTGATAATAATGCAGAAGAGATTATAGCTGCAGACAAAAAAAGACTTATAGTCGATGCTTTTGTAAGATATAAAATTATAGACCCTTTAAAGTTTTATCAGACAGTACGTTTTGAAGCAGCTCTTAATAATAGGCTAGGATCAGTTGTAAATAACAGCTTGAGAGCAGTGTTAGGAAGAGTTCCATTGGAAGCTGTTATATCAGACAGAAGAGAACAACTGATGGAGGAGGTAAGTGGTTTGGTTGCCACTAGTGCCACACAATTTGGTATTTCTATAGAAGAAGTAAGAATTAAAAAAGCAGATTTACCATCAGAAAACTCCGAAGCTATTTATAGAAGAATGCAAACAGAAAGACAACAAGAGGCTGCACAAATAAGGGCAATAGGAGAAGAGAAGGCAAGATTTATAAGAGCTGAATCAGAAAAGAACAAAACTGTTTTGCTTGCAGAAGCTCAAAGAGATAGTGATATATTAAGAGGACAAGGAGATGCAGAAAAGAATAAGATTTTAGGAAAAGCCTTTAGTCAAGATCCAGATTTCTTTGCTTTTTACAGGGCTATGCAAGCTTATAGCAGAGCCTTAACTGAAGGAGATACTACTATGGTTTTATCACCAAAAAGTGATTTTTTTGAATTTTTTGGTAATGCTAAAGGTGACAAATAATAAATGCTAGATTTTCTATCTGCGGTTAGTTTAGTTTTTATAATAGAAGGAATAATTTTATTTGTTTCTCCTAAAAGATTAATAAAATTACTGGATGTGTTAAAAAAAAAATCAGAAATACAAATTAGAGTTATAGGAGGCATATCAGTAATTATTGGAATAGTTTTATTGTGGATAATCCGAAAATAACTTATATACGTAGTAATATTATGAAAAATTACATATTAAAAAACTTCAATTATCTTATAGTTACTTTATTTATATTTTTAAATGTCAGCTATTCTAATGCTATAGAAAAACCGGACTTTTCAGAATTAGCAGAAGAATTAATTCCATCTGTTGTCAGTGTATCTGTGATAATTTCTAGAGAATCAGTCAATCAACCAAGAGCACCTCAGTTCCCACCAGGATCACCTTTTGAAGACTTTTTCAAAGATTTTTTTGAAAGAAGAGGAATTCCCCCACAAGGAATGCCACCATCTAGGCCCAAGAGAAATGAAACAGCACAAGGATCAGGTTTCATAATAGATGAAAAAGGTTTTATTGTAACTAACAACCATGTCATTGCTGGAGCTAGTTCTATTTCAGTGGTATTGCATGATGGTACATCTTTAAATGCTAATTTAATTGGATCTGATGCTAAAACTGATTTAGCTTTACTAAAAGTGGAAACTGACTTGAATCTTAAAGCTGTAAATTGGGGTAATTCTGATAGTGTTAAAGTAGGGCATTGGGCAATGGCAATTGGTAATCCCTTTGGGTTAGTTAATACGGTTACTGTAGGTATTGTTTCTGCAAGGGCTAGAGATATTAATGCAGGTCCATTTGATGATTTTATACAAACAGATGCTTCTATAAATAGAGGTAATTCTGGAGGCCCATTGTTTAATCTCAAAGGGGAAGTTATAGGAGTAAATACAGCAATATATTCTCCTTCAGGAGGAAGTGTTGGAATTGGTTTTGCAATACCTTCTGCACTAGCAAAAAATATTGTGGGACAATTAGAAAAGCACGGAAGAACAATAAGAGGCTGGTTAGGGGTTAGAATTCAAACTGTTACAGATGATCTTGCAGAAAGCCTAGGACTTGATAGAGCATATGGCGCTTTAGTAGCCAGCACTATTCCAGGAAGTCCTGCTGAAAAGGCAGGCATTAAAGCTGGTGATGTAATACTTAATTTCAATGGAAATGAAGTTACAGAGATGAGAAAATTACCAAGATTAGTCGCTGAGACAGAAGTTAACAACAGGATAACAATGGAAATATGGCGAAATGAGAAAAAAAAGAAAATAAATGTTACTATTGCAGAGATGGAAGAGGATGAAAAAGTTGTAATATCAAAAAATGAAAATAAAGGGCAAGACCAAATATTCAAAGAAGAATTTATTAAGGAATTAGGAATAACTGTATCTCAAATTAATAAAGATTTGAGGTTAAAACAAAATATACCAGATAATGTAAGTGGTTTATTCATTACTAAAATAGAACAAAATACTGAAGCAGAAACTAAAGGAATTAGACCTGGAGATATTATACAGGAAATTAATCAATTGCCTCTTAAAACAATTAACGATTTGAAAAAAATTCTTAAATCTACTAAAAATAGTAGAAGAGGAGTGTTGTTGCTTGTAAATAGGCAAGGTAATATTAATTTTTTTGCACTTAAAATTAATTAAAGCCTGCTAGATATATTTTTTTCATTATATCCCTGAAAATAAAGTAAAGATTTAAAATTCTTACTAATTATAGTATCTGAATTTTCTTTTAATTTTGGATAAGCTCTCCAAGCTACACCCAAGCTAGCATATCTTACCATATCTATATCATTATCACCGTCTCCTACAGCTAATGTTCTCTTATTGCTAATATTTAAACTAATTATTCTTTTTTTAAAATAATTAAGCTTGCCAATTTTATCTATAATTTCGTTACTTAGGTTACCAGTTAATTTCTGATTTTTTATTTCTAAGGAATTACAAATAATCTCTTTAAAACCTATTTCTTTCCCTATTACCTTTGCTATTATATCATAACCACCTGAAATCAACATGGTATGGTTACCAGAGTTATTCATTGTTCTTATAACACTTTTCACACCTTTATTAATTTTTATTTTTTTTATTATTTTTTTAATATCACTTTCAGTGAGTCCTCTAAGCATTTTTGTTCTCTTGATGATGGAATTTTTAAAACTAATTTCTCCATTCATAGCTTTTTCTGTAAGTTGTGATATTTCATTTCTTTTTAGTAGCATTTGATTTATAAGATTAATACTTTCTGTGTTAATAACTGTCATGTCCATATCGCAAGCTAAAATATTTTTTCTTCTATATTTTTTATGTTGAATACAAATATCTACATCTTCACTCAAATAATTAATAGTTTTCTTTATATTTAAATAATGACTATTGCTACATGAAAAAAAATAGTCTTTCACAAAATTAGATAATTTATTAGTTTTATAACTATTAATGTTATAATTTTTCAAAATATTTTTTATTTTAAGGGTATACTCTTTATAAAGATTTTTATTAGGTGTAACTAACGTGATAACTATTGCAGGATTATTTTGTATCATAATATGATATATATATTAAATTAATGAAAAAAGTAATTATTTTAGGTGGGCCTACAGCATCTGGCAAATCAAAATTAGCTATTAAATTAGCAAAAGAACTTAATGGTGAAATAATTAATGCAGATAGTATGCAGGTGTATAAGCATTTTCCAATTCTAACTTCACAACCAAAAGAAAAAGACTTAAAAAAAATAAAACATCACCTCTATGGATACATTGATACAAATAAAGAGTTTAATGCTATAATGTGGCTAAGTGATACGATTAAAAAAATTGATTCTTTACAATTTAAAAATAAAGTTCCTATTGTGGTTGGAGGTTCAGGTTTGTACTTAGAGTTCTTATGTAAAGGTATAAACAATTTACCAATTATATCAGATAATACGAAAAAAAAAGTTGAGCAAGTAATACAAAATACCAGAAAAAAAAAAATACAGGAATTATTATATGAGATAGATGCAGAATATTCATCAAAAATAAATATATCTGACACTTTAAGAGTATCTAAATTATTACAAGTATTCTTTCAAACAAAAAAGAATATTACTTTCTTTCATCAAAGTAAAAGACAAGTAAATGAATATAATTTTTTAAAAATTTTTTATAAACCTGATAGGGAGGTTGTAAAATTGAATATTAAAAAAAGATTTTACCAAATGCTAGAGGACGGATTAATACAGGAGGTCAACTCTAATAATAAAAAAGTAAAGAATAGTAATATTTCAAAAGCAATTGGTTATAGAGAAATTATAGATTATTTAAATAAAAAGATGTCCTTTGAGGAAGTATCTTCTATTATGTTAAGGAAAACTAAGAATTTTGCTAAAAGACAATATACTTGGTTCAATAATAGGTATGTATCAGATATAACATTACAATCTAAAGATAATTATTCTTTAATAGTGGAAAGTTTTATAAAAATAAATTAGTGTGTATAATTTAGGAGAAAATATGCTTTATACTGGAGCAGAAATAGTTTTGAAAGTATTAAGAGATTTGGATGTTGATTTTATATTTGGCTATCCAGGAGGTGCAATATTACCTATTTATGATGAGATATTTAAACAGAATAAAATTAAGCATATTCTAGTTAGACATGAACAAGGAGCAGTTCACATGGCAGAGGGCTATGCTAGATCTACAGGAAAAGTTGGTATTGTATTAGTTACTTCTGGTCCAGGTGCAACTAATGCTGTAACAGGTTTAACTGATGCTTTAATGGATAGCATTCCTATTTTATGTCTTACAGGGCAAGTTCCTACACATTTAATAGGAACAGATGCTTTTCAAGAAGCTGATACTGTTGGTATTACTAGGTCATGCACTAAACATAACTATTTAGTAAAAGACGTAAATACAATACAGAAGACCATTATTGAAGGCTATAAAATTGCTTCTTCAGGAAGACCTGGACCAGTTGTAGTAGATTTGCCTAAAGATATCCAGAATAGTAAAACTACATTTAAGTTAAATTTTAAATTTAAGCATAAGCAAAATAAAAATAACCAAACTATTGGTAAAAAATACCATTCAGATATAGAAAAAGTAATAATGCTTATTAAGGCATCTAAAAAACCTATAGTTTATATTGGAGGAGGCTTAATTAATTCTGGTTTAATGGCAAGTAAAGAACTAATTAAATTTTCAAAGTTAACTAATTTTCCCATTACTTCAACGCTTATGGGTCTAGGAGCATTTCCAAGTTCTAATAGTTCATTTTTAGGAATGTTAGGTATGCATGGTACTTATGAAGCTAATATGGCAATGCACGATTGTGATCTTATGCTGAATATAGGGGCTAGATTTGATGATAGAATTACAGGAAGGTTAGATGGCTTTTCTCCAAAATCAAAAAAAATTCATATTGACATTGATCCTTCTTCTGTTAATAAAAATGTGGAAGTTGATATCTCGCTTATAGGAGATGCTGCAAAAATTCTTAAAATTATAAATATAGATT
>MDSW01104971.1_pt1 | contig 29392 bp, 27 predicted proteins | sample 811171 | NCBI WGS metagenome assembly MDSW01 (sample SAMN05326641, study PRJNA326480) | marine metagenome | isolation source: seawater | place: Atlantic Ocean: North West | collected 2012 | reverse complement strand
GCAAAAGTAGATTTTCCAACTCCTCCTTTTGCACTAGAAACTAAAATCGCGTATTTGGTTCCTTTAATAGGGCTTTTGGTAAAGCTCTTTGGTGAGAGCTTTTCTTTCATGACTTTACTCATTTCTGCTTCTTTTTTGGACATAATATCGCTTTAACTTAACTTGTTTTTACGAGAAAAGTCACTATATAAAGTGTCATGAGCAATAAAGGCACAATATTTAAAAACCAATCACCATGGGGTTCCTCACAGGGTGGTAATAATAATGGTTCAGGAACTAGGAGAGAACCTCCTAACATAGACGATGTAATTAAAAATTTTCAAAAAATAATCAATAAATTTTTACCTGGTGGAAAATCTAAAGGCGGTAGACCTATTATCTTAGGATTACTAATTTTACTAGTACTCTGGGCAGCTAGTGGACTTTACAGAGTTTTACCGGATGAACAGGGAGTTGTTTTACGATTTGGAAAATATGTTAAAACTACTCAACCAGGATTAAATTATCATATCCCTTTTCCAGTAGAAAGAGCGTTGACGCCTAAGGTGACAAAAGTTAATAGAATAGACGTAGGTTTTAGACCTGCAAGCGACAGTGGTAGATCATCAGGAGTCGCTGATGTCGATGAAGAAAGTTTAATGTTAACTGGTGATGAAAATATAGTTGACATAAACTATTCAGTTTTTTGGGTGATCAAGGACGCACAAAAATTTTTATTTAATATTCAAAGCCCCGTAGAAACAGTTAAAGCTACGTCAGAAACTGCGATGAGGGAGGTTATAGCAAAAAGTCCAATTCAATCAATTTTAACAGAGGGAAGATCTAACATCGAAGTCGAAGTACAATCTATTATGCAAAAAATTTTAGATGAATACAATTCAGGAATTCAAATTACTCAAGTTCAAACCCAACAAGCCGACCCGCCTAGTCAAGTTATAGATGCATTTAGAGATGTCCAGGCTGCAAGAGCAGATAGAGAAAGATCAAAAAATGAGGCAGAAGCTTATGCTAACGATGTAATCCCTAGAGCTCGAGGAGAAGCTGAAAAAATTTTACAACAAGCTGAAGCTTATAAAAAAGAAGTTGTTGCAAAGGCAGAGGGTGAAGCTAGTAGGTTTTTAGCAATTTATAACGAATATAAAAATGCTAAACAAGTTACTCAAGAAAGAATGTATTTAGAAACAATGGAAAAAGTTTTAGCAGATATTGATAAAGTTATTATTGATAAAAAAGCAGGTTCAGGAGTAGTTCCATACTTACCTTTACCTGAATTAAAAAAGAAAGATAAATAGATGAAAGTTCCAAAGCTTATAATCCCTATAATCATAGTTGCTGGAGTATTTTTATTTCAATCTTTAATAATTGTTCAAGAAATCAATCAAGCAATAGTACTTCAATTTGGTGACCCAAAAAAAATAATTACAAAAGCTGGTTTGAATTTTAAAATACCATTTATTCAAAACGTGGTTTATTTAGACAAAAGAATTCTTAATCTTGACAATCCTCCGGAAGAAGTTATTGCCGCTGACCAGAAAAGATTAATTGTGGATGCAATTGCTAGATTTAAAATAGTTGATCCTTTAAAATTTTATATTTCTGTAGGAAATGAAAGAGTGGCAAGATCTAGACTTTCTACTATTATAAATTCAAGACTAAGGGGCGTTCTAGGAAAACAAGAACTAGCTACTCTTCTTTCAACAGACAGAGTTAGACAAATGGAAATTATTCAAAAAGATGTTAATGAGGAAGCTAAAAGTTTTGGAATTAATATTGTTGATGTAAGAATTAAAAGAGCAGATTTGCCACCAGCAAACAGTGAAGCAATTTATAAAAGAATGCAAACTGAAAGAGAAAGAGAAGCAAAAGAATTCAGAGCCCAAGGTGCCGAAATTGCAGCAAAAATAACTTCTACTGCAGATAAAGATGTAACAGTAATTCTGGCTAATGCAAAAAAACAATCTGAAATTATGAAAGGTCAAGGCGACGGAGAAAGAAATAAAATTTTTGCTAATGCTTTTGGAAGAGATCCTAATTTCTTTGCTTTTTATAGAGCTATGCAGGCTTATGAAAAAGCCTTAATAGGGGGTGAGACTTCTTTAGTTCTTTCACCTGATAGTGAATTTTTTAAATTCTTCGGTCAAACTCGAACTATTAAAAAACCATAAATTTTTAATGAAGGATCTTATAACGGCTATAGGATTGCTTTTGTTTATAGAAGGGCTTCTCATTGCCTTGTTTCCGTCAAAAATAAAAAATATGCTTAAAGTTATAGAAAAAACTCCTGAAAATAGGTTAAGAGTATCTGGAGTTTTTTTTTTAGTAATTGGTTTTATAATTATTTGGTACATAAAAACTAGATGAAAAATTTAAATAGATTACTCATTTATTTCTTTTTAATTTTTGGATTTTCCAATTATTTAAATGCAAAGCCTATCCCCGACTCTTTTGCAGATTTAGCTGAAAAATTGATGCCCTCAGTTGTTAATATATCTACAACTCAAACTATTAAAACTTCTTCAAATCAATTTCCTTTTCAGTTTCCACCTGGGTCTCCATTTGAGGAAATGTTTAAAGATTTTCAAAGACCAACCGAAAGAAAAGCTTCATCGCTAGGCTCTGGCTTTATTATAGATAAAAAAGGCATTGTAGTTACAAACAATCATGTAATAGCAGACGCTGAAGACATTGTAGTTAAAGTAAATTCCAAAGAGTACAAGGCAAAAGTTTTAGGATCAGATCCTTATGCAGACTTAGCTGTTTTAAAAATAAACTCATCAGACAATTTTGTTCCTGTAATGTTTGGAAATTCGGATAAAGCAAGAGTGGGAGATTGGGTTGTTGCAATTGGAAATCCTTTTGGTTTTAGTGGAACAGTAACATCAGGAATAATATCAGCAAGAAATCGAGATATTAATTTAACTCGTTATGATGATTTTATTCAAACCGATGCATCTATTAATCAAGGAAATTCTGGCGGTCCACTTTTTAATTTAAAAGGTGAGGTTATAGGAATTAATACTGCAATTATTGCACCTGGGCAAACGGGATCGATTGGTATTGGATTTGCAATTCCATCTAATGCTGCTTCTACCGTTATCGATCAACTGGTAAAATATGGCGAAACTAGACGAGGCTGGTTGGGAGTTAGAATTCAAGAAGTTACAAAAGAAATTGCAGAAGTAGAAAAATTAAAGAAACCAGAGGGAGCGTTAGTTGCAAGCGTATCTGAGGACAGCCCTGCTTTTAAAGCTGGTTTGAAAGCTGGAGATATAATTTTAGAATTTGACGGAAAAAAAATTGAAACTATGAGAACACTACCTAAAGCTGTAGCAAATACAGAAGTTGGGAAAAATGTTGTAATCAAAATTTGGAGAAACAAAAATTTAATATCAAAAAAACTTAAACTTGGACGTTTAGAATCTTCTAAAGAATTTAAAGAAGGTAAAAAAAGTAAAAAAACAGAGAAGAAAAAAGAGATTGAAGTCGAAACTTTAAAAATTGTAGTTAGAGATCTTAACGATGACGATATTACAAAAAGAAACTTACCAAAAGGATCTAAAGGTGTTTTAGTTACTGAGGTTTCTAACAGGAGCCCGTTATCTAGATTTATAAGCGAGAATAATATTATTCTTGAAATTCAAAAAAATTCAATCACATCAAACTCTATAAATGAAGTAGTAAAAAATATTATTAAAAAAGGTGAACAAACATTACTATTGACCATAATTAATAATAATAATCAAAGAAGATATCTTGGAGTAAAAATTAATTAGTTTTGAGTAAAAAATTAAATTTTCAAAAAAAATTAATACTTATTGCAGGTCCTACAGCTTCAGGTAAATCTAAATTAGCAATAGTTCTAGCAAAAAGAATAAATGGCGAAGTAATTAATGCGGACAGTATGCAAATTTATAAAGAATTCTCAGTTTTATCATCGAGACCATCAAATAAAGAAATGAAAAAAATTAAACATCATCTCTATGGTGTTTTATCGGTAAAAGAACATTTTTCTACTGGGAAATGGCTTTATCTGGTTAAAAAAAAAATCAATCAATGCATTCAAAATAAAAAAATTCCAATTTTAATAGGAGGTACTGGACTGTATTTTAGTGCAATTACAAAAGGTATTAGCAAAATACCACAGATTGATAAAAGAATAAGAGAGAATATACGAAGTTTACATAATAAAATTGGACAAAAAAAATTTTATCAAAGACTTATATTAATTGACCCTATCTCAAAAAATAAAATTTTACCTTCTGACACCCAAAGAACGATTAGAGCCTATGAAGTAAAAATAATTACTAACAAGTCAATTTATGAATGGGCTTCAGATACAAAATCAGACTTTTTAGATTTCGATATAAAAAAAATTTTTATTAATATTCCAAAAGATATCTTGCTGAAGAATATATCGAAAAGAACTAAATTAATGATCAAAAATAAGTGCATTGAAGAAGTCAAAAGATTCTTAAAACTAAATATAGACAGGTCTCTTTCGGCGAATAAAATTATTGGAGTGAGAGAAATTGAGCTTTATTTAAAAGAAACTATCAGTCTAGATGAGGTTATTGACCTTATAAATATCAAAACCAGACAATATGCTAAGCGTCAGAAAACATGGTCTAAAGCTCATATGATAGGTTGGAATATGCTTTATTCTAAAGATTTTTCGGTTCTCACAAAAAAAGCCCTAAAAGTAATAAGCTAAAACTTGACGCAGTTTCATTCTCCGTTAGATTGTATGAATGCCAAAATTATTTACTGGAGCAGAAATTGTATTTAAGTGTCTTGAGGATCAAAAAGTGGAACATATTTTTGGTTATCCAGGTGGAGCTGTTTTACCAATTTATGATGAATTAAAAAATCATCAGTCGATTAAACATATATTAGTGAGGCACGAACAAGGCGCCGGTCACGCTGCAGAAGGTTATGCTAGATCATCAGGCAAGCCAGGAGTTTTATTAGTAACATCAGGACCAGGTGTTACAAATGCAGTAACCGCTTTAACAGATGCATACATGGACTCAGTTCCTTTAGTTTGTATTTCAGGACAAGTTCCTACACATTTAATCGGAACAGATGCATTTCAAGAAGCCGACACCACTGGAATTACTAGACCATGTACAAAACATAATTGGCTTGTAAAAGATGTTAATGATCTCTCAAAAATTATACACAAAGCTTTTGAGGTAGCCACAACAGGTAGACCAGGACCAGTACTAGTTGATATTCCAAAAGATGTACAATTTAAAAAAGCTACTTACAAAGTAAATAAAAATTTTTTCAATAAAAAATTAAATGGAAAAGTAAATAAAAAACTCAATATTAAGGATTTAGAAAATTTAATTAAAATGATGAAAGAATCTTCTAAGCCAATATTTTATACTGGCGGTGGAGTGATTAACTCAGGACCCGAAGCTAGCAAGCTACTTAGAGAATTAGTTTCTTTGACTGGTTTTCCTATTACATCAACATTACAAGGATTAGGAGCATTTCCGGGAGATGACCCACAATTTTTAGGAATGCTAGGTATGCATGGAACATACGAAGCTAATAATGCAATGCACGATTGTGATTTGATGATAAATATTGGTGCGAGATTTGACGATAGAATTACAGGGAAGGTGGATGAGTTTTCGCCAAATTCTAAAAAAATACATATTGATATAGATCCATCTTCAGTGGGAAAAAATATAAAAGTAGATCTAGCAGTTATCAGTGATGTAACTCCTTTGCTTAAAAATTTGATAAAAATATTTAAGGAAAAAAATAAAGACTTTTTAAACTCTAATAAACAAAAAACATCAAAGTGGTGGAATCAAATTGAGAGTTGGAGACAAAAAAAATCTTTAAATTTTAAAAATAGTAATACAATTATAAAACCACAGTATGCCGTTCAAAAACTTTATGAGTTGACTAAGGACAAAGACACTTTCATTACAACTGAAGTAGGACAGCATCAAATGTGGGCAGCCCAGCATTATAAATTTGATAAACCCAATAGATGGATGACTTCTGGTGGACTGGGGACAATGGGATACGGATTACCGGCCGCAGTAGGAGTTCAAGTAGCAAATCCGAACAAATTAGTAATAGATATTGCAGGTGAGGCTTCAGTTCTTATGACTATGCAAGAAATGTCTACAGCAGTTCAGTATAAATTACCAATTAAGATTTTCATTTTGAACAACCAGTACATGGGCATGGTAAGACAATGGCAAGAATTATTACATGAAAAAAATTATTCAGAAAGTTACACAGAAGCTCTACCTGATTTTGTAAAGTTAGCTGAGGCTTATGGTTGTGTAGGAATAAGAGCTACAAAGCCGGATGAATTAGATGCAAAAATAAAAGAGATGATTGATGTTGATAAACCAGTTATTTTTGACTGCGTAGTTGATAAAAATGAAAATTGTTTTCCGATGATACCATCTGGGAAACCTCATAATCAAATGTTACTAGGCGAACAAGATGAAAAGGAAGAAGTTTCTGATGAAGGGAAAATTTTAGTCTAATGAAAAAATCAAAGTCAGCTTACAGTGAACCTGGTAAATTAGGAAAAAAAGAAAATCATATAATAGTTGTTTGGGTTGATAATGAAGCTGGAGTTCTGGCAAGGGTTGTTGGTCTATTTTCAGGAAGAGGATACAATATCGAGTCACTTGCTGTAGCTGAGGTTGATAAAAAAAAACATGTTTCAAGGATAACAATTGTTACTTCTGGAACTCCACAAGTTATTGAGCAAATAAAATTACAATTAAAAAAACTCATACCGGTCCATAAGGTAGCTGACTTTTCAAAAAATGATCCAAAAATTTTATTTCAAGAATTAGCTTTGTTCAAAGTTGTTTGCTCAAAAAAAAAACAAGAAAAGGCAAAAAAGTTGTGCAAAAAACATAATCCTGTTGTATTAGATAGATCAAAAAACTCTTTTGTTATCCAAGTAACTGCATTAAGAATAGAAATTGATAAATTAGTTGAAATTTTAAAACCACTTGGTCTAGTCAGTATTTCTAGAACTGGAGCAGTGGCAATGACAAGAGGGTCGCAAGTTTTTAAGTAAAGTGAAATGGAGAAATTATGAAAATGTATTACGAAAAAGATGCTGATGTAAGTCTTATAAAAAACAAAAAAATAGCAATCTTTGGTTATGGTAGCCAAGGTCATGCACACGCATTAAATCTTAAAGATAGTGGTGTAAAAGAAGTTGTTGTTGCGCTTAGAGAAAATTCTCAAAGTAAGAAAAAGGCAGAAAGCGAAGGTCTAAAAGTTATGTCGTTATCCGATGCTGCTGCTTGGGCAGATGTTGTCATGGTATTAACTCCCGACGAACTTCAATCTCAAATCTATAAAAATCATATAGAACAAAGAATGAAAGCTGGGTCAAGTTTGGCTTTTGCACATGGTTTAAATATTCATTTTAATTTAATTAATGCTAGAAAAGATTTAGATGTTTTTATGGTAGCGCCAAAAGGTCCTGGTCATTTAGTTAGAAGTGAATTTCAAAAAGGAGGCGGAGTACCTTGTTTGATGGCAGTTCACAAAGATAGTTCTGGAAAGGCTAGAGATCTTGCAATGTCATATGCTTCAGCTATTGGTGGAGGTAAGTCAGGTATAATAGAAACCACTTTTAAAGATGAATGTGAGACAGATTTATTTGGAGAGCAGACAGTTTTATGTGGAGGTTTAGTAGAACTTATTAAAAACGGCTTTGAAACTTTAACAGAGGCAGGTTACCCACCTGAGATGGCCTATTTTGAATGTTTACATGAAGTAAAATTAATTGTTGATTTAATTTATGAGGGAGGAATAGCAAATATGAACTATTCAATCTCTAATACAGCTGAATATGGAGAGTATGTTTCTGGGAAAAAAATTGTAGACCATAAAACTAAAGAACGAATGAAAGAAGTCTTAAAAGACATTCAGTCAGGTAAGTTTACAAAACAATGGATAGATGAATGCAAATCTGGACAAAAAAATTTCCTTAAAATGAGAAAAGATCTGGCTGATCATGAGATAGAGAAAGTAGGTAAAAAGCTCAGAGCTCTGATGCCTTGGATTGCTAAGAATAAATTAGTCGACAAAGACAAAAATTAGCCCAAACTGATCTTTAAATTAATTTAAATAGTAAAAATATTTTGCAAATTCTACTTTTAATTGTACTATACAAAAGGCTTAATTTTTTATTAAATTTAAAAGCACTAATGTATGAGCGATAAAAATAGAGTAATTATTTTTGACACAACGATGCGAGATGGGGAGCAGTCTCCTGGAGCATCAATGAGCTTAGAGGAAAAAATTCAAATTTCCAGAGTATTTGACGATCTTGGAATTGATATCATTGAAGCTGGATTTCCAATTGCTTCACCTGGAGATTTTGAGGCAGTAAATGCTATTAGTAAAATTTTAAAAAATTCTATTCCGGCCGGTTTATCAAGACACACAAAGAAAGATATTGATGCTTGTTATGAGGCTTTAAAACCAGCCTCAAGATTTAGAATTCACACTTTTATTTCTACAAGCGCACTTCATATGAAGCATAAATTAAATAAATCACCTGAGGAAGTATTAAATTCTATTAAAGAGCATGTTACTTATGCTAGAAAATTCACAGATGATGTAGAATGGTCATGTGAAGACGGAACAAGGACTGATATGGATTTCATGTGTAAGTCGGTTGAACTTGCAATTAAATCTGGGGCTACAACAATCAATATTCCAGATACAGTAGGATATTCGGTTCCTTCAGAATTTAAAAAAATTATTGAAACATTAATTAATAAAGTTCCAAATATTGATAAAGCAATTTTATCAACCCATTGTCACAATGACTTAGGTTTAGCAGTTGCTAATTCTTTAGCAGGAGTTTCAGCAGGCGCAAGACAAGTTGAATGTACTATAAATGGAATTGGAGAAAGAGCAGGAAACGCTGCACTTGAAGAAATTGTTATGGCAATTAAAACAAGACCAGATTTAATGCCTTACGAAACAGGAATTAACACGAAATTATTAAGCAAAGCTTCTAAAGTGGTGTCAAATGCTACAGGCTTTCCTGTACAATTTAATAAAGCTATTGTAGGAAAAAATGCTTTTGCCCACGAGTCAGGTATTCACCAAGACGGGATGTTAAAAAATAGAAATACTTATGAAATTATGACACCAGAAAGTGTTGGAGTAAAAAAAACATCTTTAGTTATGGGTAAACATTCTGGTCGACATGCTTTTAAAGATAAACTTAGTGACCTTGGCTATAGCGGAATAACAGACGATGTAATTCAAATAGCTTTTGGGAAATTTAAAGTTCTTGCTGATAAAAAAAAACATATTTATGATGAGGATATCGCGGCACTGGTAGACGATAGCTTAATTAAAGAAGAAAATGTAATTAAACTTAAATCTTTAAAAGTATTTGCAGGAACAGGCGAACCGCAAAAAGCTGATATGACTTTAGAGGTTTATGGAGAAATTAAAAAAGCATCAGAAACGGGTGACGGACCTGTGGACGCAATTTTTAAATGTATAAAAAAACTTCATCCTCATGATGTAAGTCTTCAATTGTACCAAGTACATGCTGTTACAGAAGGTACAGATGCTCAAGCAACTGTGAGCGTTAGAATTGAGGAAAAAGGAAAAACAACAGTTGGTCAAGCTGCTGATACAGATACTTTGGTGGCTTCAGCGAACGCATATCTTAATGCTCTAAATAAAATGATAATAAAAAGAAAAAAAACTGCTCCTCCATCTGCGAGTTCTTCTTCCAATTATGGAGAGCAAAAAATGAAAGGAATATAAAAAATGTTTAAAATTGGAAATATTGCATCAATGTGGTCACAAGACATGGCTATAGATTTAGGTACAGCTAATACTTTAGTTGTTTTAAAGGGAAGGGGAGTTGTCCTTAATGAACCTTCGGTAGTAGCAGTAATATCTGAAGGAGGAAAAAAATCAGTTTTAGCAGTAGGAGATGAGGCTAAAACAATGTTAGGTAGAACGCCTGGTAATATTCAAGCAATAAGACCCTTAAAAGATGGTGTAATAGCTGATTTTGTAGTGACAGAGGAAATGATTAAACATTTTATTAAAAAAGTTCACAAAAAAAATGCATTCGCTAATCCGAGAATTTTAATTTGTGTTCCTACGGGCTCAACTCCAGTTGAGAGAAAAGCTATTCAAGACTCTGCTTTAGCTGCTGGAGCTAGAAAAGTTCAATTGATAGAAGAGCCAATCGCGGCAGCTATTGGTGCAGGTCTTCCTATATCAGAAGCCACTGGATCAATGGTAATTGATATAGGTGGTGGAACTACGGAAATTGCAGTTATGTCATTAGGTGGAGTGGTTTATTCTAAATCTCTCAGAGTAGCTGGTGACGCAATGGATATTTCCATAATAAATTATATGAGAAAAAAATTTAACCTACTAGTTGGGGACTCAACTGCAGAAAAAATCAAAAAAGAAATAGGCACAGCCGTGCCTACCGGTACAAATACTTTTTTAATGAAAGGTAGAGATATAAGATCTGGAACACCAAAGGAAATTGCTTTAACAGAGGAAGATGCATGTGAAGCATTAATGCCAATATTAAATCAAATGCTTGCAGGAATAAAAGAAGCTTTAGAGAACACTCCACCAGAACTTTCTGCAGACTTGGTAGATATGGGATTGGTTTTAACAGGTGGAGGATCTCTTTTAAGAAATATTGATAAACTAATTTCGAAAGACACTGGCTTACCAGTCACTATAGCTGACGATCCTCTTTCATGTGTAGCTGTGGGCACGGGTAAAGCTTTGGAAAATGAAGAATTATTTTCTACGATGTTGTCAGAATATTAATTAGTTTTATATATATATAAATGTCGGCAAGTAGAGATGATTTTGGAATAGCTATTCGTTCAGCCCTTTTACAAAAAGGAGCTAAACAAAAATTTTCTTTGTTTTTTTTAATTTGTTTTTCGATTGCTATTTTTTTTCTTGATAATTTTCCAAATAAATTTATGGACACAACTAGATCCATCCTCAACGATGGTATTTATAGAATTTCCTCAATAGCAACCTCTCCATTAAAATTCTTTGTTTATTTAAATAATCAAGTAAAAGATCATTTTTTTATTTATGAGGAAAATAAATTTTTGAGAAACGAACTAGAAAAATTTAAAAAAAAAAATTTTAAAGAAGAATTTTTAGTTACTGAGAACGAAAGATTTAGAGAGATATTAGGGTCAAGAAAATCACTTCCGGATAATATTGTTTTATCAAAGGTGTTATTGGACAAAGAAAGTCCTTTTTTAAGATCAATTATAATTAATAAAGGAACTAAATCCAAAATTAAAAAAGGTATGCCAGTTTTGGATAATGCTAATTTGTTAGGAAGAGTAGTAGAAGTTAATTATTTATCATCAAGAGTTTTATTGCTTAATGACTTAAATAGTAGAGTGCCAGTAACAATTGAGAATACTTCAGCACAAGCTATATTAACAGGAACTGGACAAAGAAAACCTAAATTAGAATATCTACCAGAACTTTTTCAAGCAACTCAAGGAAGTACAGTCTTTACTTCCGGAAAAGATGGTATTTTTTCTCCAGGTATACCTATAGGAAAAATTGAATTAAACGATGGAATAGTTAATGTAAAACTATTTTCTGATCCTAATCAGACAACATTTGCAAATATAATTTTAAGTGATTTACTAACTGATACTTCTTTAAGAGGGAGATATTAAATGGCTATTTTTTACAAAAACTTCAGAAGAGGCTTATTAAGTTCGGCTCCTCTTTTATTGTTATATTTTTTATCTATAACTGAAATTGACACAGAGTTTAGTAATTACTTTGAAATTTTATCATTTAATTTGCAGCTTATAATTATTTATTACTGGTATCTTAAAATTCCATCTATTCTTGGAAATGTTCATATATTTACTGCTGGTATTATAAATGACGTAATTATGGGATTACCGATGGGTATAAGCTCTTTAGGCTACTTAATAACTGCTCTTGTAGCAATATATGTAAGAAACGTTACTATAAAAATGACATTATTTACCGATTGGTTCACATTTATATTAGCAATATTTTTTTCTAATCTTACTTATTTAATTTTAATTAATAATTTTTCAGAAATTAATGTTCATTATTCAAATCTTTTCTACAATTCTCTTTTTACTTTTTTATTTTTTCCAGTTTTCTGGTTTTTATTTAACACCTATCAATACATTACGAGACTAGGCAAAGATGATTAATTTTCCTTCAGGCACTATTAATAAATCTAAAATGATTAGTCGTAGAATGTTCTTACTTTCTGTAGCTAAAGCTGTTGTATTAGTTGGAATTTTTGGAAGGTTAGTTTCTTTACAAATAAATGAAAGTAAAAAGTATAGAACTCTTTCAGACAAAAATAGGTTTAGAGAATGGAGGCTTGCACCAAAAAGAGGACTGATAAAAGATTTTTTTGACAATGAAATAGCATCAAATGAAAAAGTGTATCAACTTCATATAACGCCAGAAAATACTCCAAATATTGATAATTTACTTTTCAGACTAAAAGGAATTTTAAAATTGTCCAATGAGAAAATATTTGTACTAAAAAGAAAAATATCAAAACAAAAGCCTTGGGAGCCAATTATTGTTTCTGACAACTTAACTTGGTCAGAATTTTCAAGAGTAAATCTATTTTTACATGAATTACAAGGCGCGGAGCCATTAGTTTCGGTGGCTAGAGTCTATCCTCATATGTCTACCTCACATGTTGTTGGATATGTTTCTGAAGTAAGCGCTAAAGACCTTAAAGAAAAAGAATATTTAAGAGATATGTCTGTTACTGGAATTGCTGTTGGAAAAACAGGATTAGAAAAAAAATTAGATAAAGGCATAATAGGAAAAGTTGGTTTTCAAAGATATGAAGTTAATGCTTATGGAAAAAGAATTCGTCAAATTCAAATTGACCAAGGACAGCCGGGAGAAAATTATAAAACTACTATTGATCTCGAAGTTCAAAATTTTACCTCTAATTTAATGAAAGATGTTAGTGGTGCCGCATGCGTAATGGATATTTATAACGGCGATATAGTTTCGATGGTTTCTTCTCCAATATATGATCCAAATTCTTTTGTACACGGAATTTCAAAAAAAGAATGGAAATATTTATTAAATCATAGAGACAAGCCATTAATTAATAAAGCAGTAGCAGGACTTTATCCTCCTGGCTCTACTATCAAGACCTTAGTGGCTTTAAGTGCATTAGAAAATGATATTGCAAGTCCTGAATTAACAGTGAAGTGTACAGGTGTTATTGAATTTTATGGCGAAAAGTTTCACTGCTGGGAAAAAAAAGGTCATGGTTTCATGAAAATGAGAAGTGCTATAAAACGTTCTTGTGATATCTATTTTTATGAAATAGCCAGAAGATTGGGAGTAGACAGGTTATCAGTGACAGCAAAAAAATTCGGTTTAGGTAAAAAAGTTTTGGATGAATTATTTGAAGAAAGATCAGGAGTGGTTCCAAATACCAAATGGAAAAAAAAATATATCGGAAAAAATTGGTATCTTGGAGAAACACTTCACTCAGGAATAGGGCAAGGATATTTTCAAAGCACTCCTTTACAGCTTTGTCTTATGACTGCTCAATTAGCTAATGGAGGTTATGAAATTAAACCAAGGATTTTAACAAATAATAAATCTTCAAATAATCTTAAAGATTATATTAAGTATAAAAATGAAAATCCCGATGACCCTCTTCCAATTGATTTATTAGTTTCAAATTTTGATTTAAATCCCTTATTTCAAAACCAAGAGAATATAAATTTTGTCAAAGAGGCAATGTTTGCATCAACAAATGAGGCAGGCGGAACGTCATTTGCATCAAGGTTAAAGAGTAAAAAATTTATGTTTGCAGGCAAAACTGGATCATCTCAAGTAAAAAGATTTACTCAAGAACAGAGAGAAGCAGAAATTAAACAAAAAGATTTGAAATACGAAGATAGAGACCATGCTCTTTACATTGCTTTTGCTCCTTACACAAATCCAAAGTATGCAATAAGTGTTATTGTTGAGCATGGAGGATCAGGAAGTAGTGCAGCTGCACCTATAGCAAAGAAAATAATTAAAAAAGTTTTAGAAAGAGATGATTTAAGAAACTCTCAAATTTATAGAAATGGAAAAGAAATTTAATGTTCTCGTCTAGAAAAATTCAATCAAACTTATCTTTTGCCGATAAAATTTATTCAATGGATTTTATTTTATTATTTCTCATTCTGACATTAGGAATAATAAGTATGTTTGCAATGTATTCAACAGCTGGTGGAAAGTTCGACTATCATACCAAAAGTCATATTTTAAGATTCGGAGTTTTCTTCTTATTATTATTTTTTGTAGCATTTTTTGAAATAAAATTTTGGTTTCAGAGCAGTTTGTTAATTTATATAATTTTTTTAATATTATTATTGGGAGTAAAATATTTTGGTCTTACTTCTTCAGGATCACAAAGATGGATTAATCTTTATATAATTAACTTACAACCTTCCGAACTTATGAAAATTGGTCTTATATTATTTCTATCGAAATATTATCATAGAATTCCAGTTCATGAAGTAAACAAAGTAAAATTTTTGGCTTTACCCATAATTGCATTAGTATCCCCAGTTCTATTAGTTGTTGCACAACCTGATCTTGGTACAGCCCTTTTAATTGCTGCTGGAGGAGTTGTAGTAGCATGGTTGGCTGGAGTAAGAATAAAGTTTTTTGCTTATGCTGCGATTTTATTTATTTCACTAGCTCCTATAGCTATTTCTTTTTTAAAGCCTTATCAGAAAACAAGAATTTTAACTTTTTTAAATCCTGATAGAGATCCTTTAGGCGCAGGTTATCAAATCATCCAGTCGAAGATAGCTATTGGTTCAGGTGGCTTTTTTGGTAAAGGATTTTTAAATGGATCCCAAAGTTACCTAGATTTTCTCCCTGAAAAACATACTGACTTTATATTTACCCTTTTTTCTGAAGAGTTTGGGTTCTTTGGCTCAACTTTTATCTTACTTTTGTACTTTTTAATTATATCCCGAATTATAAGAATTGGGCATAATACAAGAAGTAATTTCGGCAAACTATATTGTTATGGTTTTGGGACCGCCTTCTTTATATATGTAGCTGTGAATATGGGTATGGTTCTAGGCTTACTACCGATAGTAGGCGCACCTTTGCCAATAATGTCATATGGTGGGTCATCAATGTTAGCTATAATGTTTGGCATGGGTATTGTCATGTCATGCCAAATTTACAAAGATTCTCCAGTTAATTAGACAAATTGACCTAATTTGGTAATTTTTTTTCAATTATCACTTGTTTAAATGCTCAGTTGATGATTAACTTTGAAAAAAATAAAAATGTTTGGATCAGATAAAAAAAAGATATTTAGCGAAAAAAGAAAAGATACTGAGAGGTCTTTAATAAGTGAGACTGTAAGTATTGATGGTGCTGTAAATAGTTCTGGCGCAATAGATATTGCTGGGCTGATAAAAGGTCCAGTTATTTCACAAGAAGTAGTGATTAAAGATACAGGGTCAATATCAGGTCAAGTTGAAGCAGATAGAGTGGAAGTACACGGTCATTTAGATGGAAAAATATCAGCTCAAAATGTAGTTGTAGGTCAAACAGGAGTTGTTAAAGGAGATATTGAATTTGGTGAGAATTTAAGAACTGAAGAGGGCGCTGACATAGAAGGTTATATTAAAAAATCAGCATCAGCAGGTAGAGAAGAGGCAAAATCAGCTGGTGATTTCCTATTTTCCAAAGCAAAAAAAGAACAAAAGCCAAAAAAAAATGGCAAGCCAGAGTCTACTGTAAGTAAAGACAAAGAGTCTGAAGCACTGATATAATTAGACACACTATAAATCAACAAAAGTTTAAAATATAAATAGATTTTGTATGGAAAATTACAAATGTAAATCTGTTGGTATAGTGGGAGCTGGTATTCAAGGAGTATGTATTGGTCTTCAATTAATTAAAAAAGGTGTTCCAGTTTCAATTTTTGATAGAAACGATCCTGGTAGCATGACATCTTATGGTAACGCAGGTCATTTTTCACCTTATGCTGTTTTACAATTAAACAGACCAGATGTTTTGTATGATGTACCTAAAATGCTTTTTAGTTCATACGGACCTCTAGCTTTGAAATGGAACTATATTCCTAAAATGATTCCATGGATAGTTCGTTATTTAAAATCATGTAATAAAAAATCAATGATGCATACAGCAAAATATATGCATCAAATATTGAATTTATCTATGGATGCTTATGAGGAAATTTTTCAAGAGATTGATACAACTAATTTAGTTGAAAGAAAAGGCATAATTTATATTTGGACTAAAGACAACTTAAAAAGTAGGAAACTTGAAATCAAAGTAAGAAATGAACTTGGAGTCAAACAGAAACTTTTAACTAGGGATGAAATTTTGGACTTAGAACCTAACTTAAATCCAGTTTTTCATGAAGGAGTACTTTATGAGGATGCAATTCATGCTAGAGATCCTCATGGCATAACAAAAAAAATATTTGAAAAATTTCTCAGCAAAGGTGGAAAATTCTTTAAAGAAAATGTTAAAAATTTGAAACAAATCAGTAAAAATGAAACTACTATAGAAACAGAGTCCAAAAATTATAACTTTGAAAAAATAATAATTGCAAGTGGAGCATTCTCAAAATCATTAACAGATCAGTTGAACGAAAATATTCCGTTGGATACCGAAAGAGGTTACCATGTTCATTTTAAAGATATGGATCACTTAATAAATCGTCCAGTAATTTTTTTAGATAGAGGTTTTGGCATGACCCCAATGAACCAAGGCTTAAGAGCTGTAGGAACAGTTGAACTTGGAGGATTAAACAATCCACCTTCAAAAAAAAGAATTGATTATGTTGTAAGATGTGCAAAAGAATTATTACCTAAACTTAATAAACATGACGATGAATGGCTAGGTTTTAGACCAACATTACCAGATTTTCTTCCTGTATTAGGTCCGTCATTAAATAATAAAAATATAATTTATGCTTTTGGTCATCATCATTTAGGCTGGACATTGGGTGCAATTACAGGCAAGATTATTTCAGGTATTGTAATGGAAGAAAAAACTAATTTAGATTTATCTCCTTACAGTTCATCGAGATTTAATTAGGAATAAATTTGCCGAAAAATTACTTAGCTTATACATTACTTATACTTGCTACTTTTTTTTGGTCTGGAAACTTTATAATAGGAAAATTTGCCTATTTATTTGAGGTTCCTCCGTTAACTTTAAATTTTTTAAGATGGGCTTCAGTTTGGATAATTTTAATACCTTTTACTTATAAAAATATTTATAAAAATTTACAAATTGTAAAAAAATATTGGCTGGTAATTAGTTTTATGGGAATTATCACAATAAGTATGTTCAATTCTGTCGTTTACTATGCGCTTAATTATACGCAAGTAATTAACGCTGTTTTAGTACTTGCAGCCATTCCAGTAGCTACAATTGTTCTCTCTTCTCTTATGAATGTTGAAAGAACAAATATTTTTCAATTATTTGGATTATTTTTATCAATAATAGGAATAGCTATAATAATTTCAAACGCAGATATTCAAAGAATAATTTCTCTTAGTTTTAACAAAGGTGATTTATGGATGCTCGTTTGTGTCTTTACTTGGGCCACTTATTCAACTTTACTAAAAAAATATAAGTTTCCATTTTCTCAGTTTTCTTTAATTCAATTGATGGTCTCAGTGGGAATCCTCTTCTTAATTCCTCAATTTTTTTATGAGAAATCAATTGGGTTAGATGTAAACTTTAATAAAGCATTTTTTGTTATTCTTTTTTATGTTGTAGTTTTTCCTGCTATAGTTGCCTATTACTGTTGGCAAAAAGGTATAGAGATGGTCGGACCAAATCGTGCAAGTATGTTTATTCAGTTGATGCCGTTATTTAGCGCTATATTGGCTATTATAATATTTAAAGAAAAATTTGAATTTTATCATTTTGCAGGAGCATTTTTTATAGTAACAGGTATTTATTTATCAAACAAAAAAGTAAATGATTAAAGTAGCTGTATTAGATGACTACCAAAATGTTTTTGAACAGATTATAGATATTGATATTTACAAAAATCAATTTGATTTTGAAATATTTAATCAACCTTTTCAAAACGAAGAAGAGGCAGTTGTTGCACTTGAAGATTCTAATGTTTTATTTGTAATGAGAGAACGAACTCCAATTACAAAATCTTTAATTAGTCGTTTACCAAATCTAAAATATATTATGACTAGTGGTATGAGAAATAATGCAATCAATATTGAATTTGCCAAAAGTAAGAATATTTTGGTTTGTGGAACTGAAATAAACCAAAACCCTGCTGCAGAGATTACTTGGGCTTTAATATTGGGATTAATAAGAAATATGAAGCAAGAAATTGACAATATGTTTCAAGGGTATTGGCAAACAACGATTGGACTTGAATTAAAAGGTAAAGTTTTAGGCTTAATAGGATTAGGAAGAATTGGTTCACAAGTGGCCAAAGTAGGAAAAGCTTTTGGTATGCAAGTAGTAGCATGGAGCGAAAATTTAAATTTAAACAAGGCAAGTGAATTAGGAGTTCTTCCAATGAGCAAAGATGATCTTATTAAAAATTCAGATATCATTTCAATACATGTGGTGCTAGGAGATAGATATAAAAACTTAATTACAAAAAAAGAATTTGAAATTATGAAAAAAACAGCATTTTTAATTAACACATCAAGAGGACCCATTATTAATGAAAAAGATCTTATAGATGCGTTAGATAAAGAAAAAATAGCAGGAGTTGGATTAGATGTTTATGACCAAGAACCTCTACCACAAGACCATAAATTGAGATTTTTCCCGACTGCGTTATTATTACCACACCTAGGCTATGTAACAGCTGAAAACTACTCCAAGTTTTATTTTCAAATGATTGAAAATCTTAAGTCCTGCCTTGATAATAAACCGATTAGAATTTTAAAATAAAAAAAATATAAGGTTTACAATTGTTAGTTGAATTTGATAGGCTTGTTATGAACAGGTGATTTGTTTTTACGCGAGAGATTAAATGCAATAAAAGCCTGAGTTAGAAGTATGAGAAAATTTTGGAGTTTAACATTATTACTTTTTGCATTGACTGGCTGCGCAGAGTCAATGGTAATGCTCGGACCTATGTCAGGGGCAGCAGGTGGAAACGTAGCGAGATCATCTTTTAGTTCAGCGGTAAGTTATGGTATTCAGAAACAAACTGGCAAAACCCCTATCGAACACTTGTTAAATAACAAAATTGCAAACTCTCAAAATGAAAGTTTTAAAAAAAAGAAAATTGTTAATTTTAAAAAGGATCTAGAGGTAGTCAAAAACTGCATAAGCTTCCTTGAGCCTATGAGTACAGAAGCATGTGCAAGTATTAAAAACAGAATTTTAAATTTATCAAAAGTTAAAAATCTTAATTAAAAACAAGATATTCTTAAATTTTCTATAATATTTTTTTAAAACAACTGGCTGATACCAATTTTTTTTGGTATTTTTTATTGTGAAAAAAAAATATTCTATTTTTAGCATATTAAAAAACACTCTTTCTCATCATGAGAATTGGGAAAAAATGTGGCGTAGCCCCGAACCCAAAAAGTCTTATGAGGCAATTATTATAGGTGGAGGAGGTCACGGACTTGCTACAGCATATTATCTTTCAAAAGAGCATGGAATAAAGAATATAGCTGTCATAGAAAAAGGATGGCTCGGAAGCGGTAATACAGGACGAAACACAACTATTATAAGATCTAATTATCTTTGGAACGAAAGTGCATTTTTATACGATCACTCATTAAAACTTTGGGAAAATTTATCTTCTGAACTCAATTACAATGTAATGTTCAGTCAAAGAGGAGTAATGAACCTTGCACACAATGAGCACGATATAAAAGAAATGAAAAGGAGAATAAGTGCAAATAGACTCAATGGTTTAGACTCTCTCTGGATAAGTAAAAATGAAATTAAAAAGCTTGTCCCGATAATGAATACAGATAATTTGAGATATCCAGTTCTAGGAGCTGCTTTTCAACCAAGAGGAGGAGTGGCACGCCATGATGCTGTTGCTTGGGGCTTTGCAATGAGAGCTGATGAGATGGGTGTGGACATTATTCAAAACTGTGAAGTGAAAAGTATTAAAACTAATAATGGAAAAGTAGAGGGAGTAGAAACTTCAAAAGGATTTATTAGATCTAATAAAATAGGTGTTGTAGCATCTGGTCACACAAGCATTTTAGCTGCGACTGCAGGAATAAAATTGCCTTTACAAAGCCGACCATTGCAGGCTCTAGTATCTGAACCGATAAAACCAATAATAGATACTGTTGTAATGTCTAACGCTGTTCATGCTTATGTTAGTCAATCAGACAAAGGTGAGCTAGTGATTGGAGCAGGAACTGATGGATACAATTCATTTACCCAAAGAGGCGGGTATAACATTGTTGAAGACACAATAAGAGCAATGGTTGAGCTATATCCAATTTTTGGAAAAATGAAAATGTTGAGACAATGGGGTGGTATTGTAGATATCTGTCCTGACGCGAGCCCTATAATCAGCAAGTGTGATGTAAAAGGTTTGTATTTTAATTGTGGATGGGGAACTGGAGGATTCAAAGCTACGCCCGGAAGTGGGAATGTTTTTGCTTATACAATAGCAAAAGATGAACCACACAAAATAAATGCTGCTTTTAGTTTAGATCGATTTACTAGCGGAAAATTAATTGACGAACATGGAGCAGCTGCTGTAGCTCATTAAAAAAATGCTTATAATAAAATGTCCATATTGTGGTGAAAGAGATCAGCTAGAGTTTACGAATGGTGGAGAAGCTCACGTAGCAAGACCAAAAAATCCTGAGACAATTTCTGATAAGCAGTGGGGTGAATATGTCTTCTTTCGTTCAAATCCAAAAGGAATTTTTAAAGAACGCTGGGTTCATTCTCATGGTTGCAGAAAATGGTTTAATGCTGTCAGAAATACTTCAACCGATGAGATATTAAAAACCTATAAACTTGATGAAAAAGCGCCTGAAATAAATGAATTTAAAAACACTTTAGAGTCTCCATCTGGTGAGCCTGATTTGGGCTCAGGTAATTTTACTGTTAAAAAATGAAACCATTAAATGACAATAAAAATCTATATGTAAAAGAAAAAAAAATTTCTTTTAAATTTGATGGAAGAAAATATTTTGGTTTTGAAGGTGATACTATTGCCTCAGCTTTACTAAGAAATAACGTAAAATTAATAGGAAGAAGTTTTAAATATCATAGACCTAGAGGGATTTATACTTGTGGTATAGAGGAACCTAATGCTTTAGTTCAAATAGAAAATGAGCACAACGAGCCTAATGTAAGGGCAACAATAAAAAGAATTTATGAGGGAATGATAATCGAAAGTCAAAATCGTTGGCCATCATTAAATTTAGATGTTGGTTCTATTAACAATTTATTATCTCCCATTTTTTCTGCTGGTTTTTATTATAAGACATTCATGGGACCAAAAGGTTTTTGGAAAAAAATTTATGAACCTTTAATCAGAAAGACAGCGGGGCTTGGTAAGCCTCCCAAAGAGTTTAGATCGAAAAGTAATCATAATTATCACAATGTTGATATTGTAATAGTAGGAGCAGGTTTAGCTGGACTTATAGCGGCTAAAAAATTTGTCAATACTAAATATGACGTCTTATTAATAGAACACGATAGTTTTTTAGGAGGAGTTATTAAAAATACAAACAAAATAGAAACTATTGATGAGATAGACAAAATTGAATGGTTAAAAAATATAGAAAAATTAATAGTAAATTCTAAAAATATTAAAATTTTAAAAAATACTCTAGTGACTACATATAATTTCAGCGATTCTTTAATTGCGCTTGAGGATAAATTTGTGGGAGAGTCTCCAAAGATTCATAGACCTGAACTTACACTTCACAAGATCAGAACAAAACAAACAATTTTAGCGAATGGTCACATTGAAAGGTTCATTTCATTTAGAAATAATGATTTGCCAGGGATAATGTTAGCCGGGTCTTTTGAAAAATATATACATAGATATGGAGTTGTACCTAACATTAAACCTGTAATTTTTACAAACAATTCCTCTTCATCAAGTTTAATCAAATCATTGATTAGTTTAAACTGCATTCCTTCAGCTTATGTTGATATTAGAGAAAAAAAATATGTAGAAAAACAAACTTTAAAATTTTTATCTGATAAAAATATTCCAGCTTACTTTAGTTCAGAAATTGAAGGATGCGATGGAAATAAAAAAGTTGAAAAAATTTTTATTAGAGATGTCAATAACAAAATAACAAAGATTAAGGCATCTATGATTTGTGTTTCGGGCGGGATTAATCCAGATGTAAACTTATTCACTCAATCAAAAGGTTTAATTTCATGGGATAAAAACTACTTAACTTTTAAACCTAAAGTGCCTTTTCAAAATACAATTACTTTAGGATCAGCTAGTGGTAATTTTAATTTTCAGAAAACGAATGAAGAAATAAATAATAAATTAGATTTTTTAAATCTAAATGACTCGAAAACTAAACTTAAAACATCGTGCTCTGATGATTTAAATATTCAAGAGCTTTGGGCGTCAAAAAATCTTAAAAACTCTTTATGGTCAAAATCTTTTATTGATCTTCAAAATGATGTGACAATTAAAGATCTTAAACAAGCCATAAAAGAAGGATTTGATCGCATAGAACATCTAAAACGCTTTACAACTAATAGCATGGGTACTGATCAAGGAAAAATAAGTAGTATCAACTCACTTGGTGTGGTTTCAAAAATTTTGAAAAAAAAGATTTCTGAAGTTGGTACAACTATTTATAGACCACCTTACGCACCACTCAGTTTCTCAGCTATTGCAGGAAGAAGCACTTATGAATTTTATGATCCTCAAAGAAAAACCCCTATTCATTCCTGGCATATTAAAAACCAAGCTGTTTTTGAAGATGTTGGTCAATGGAAAAGACCCTGGTATTTTAAAAGACATGTGAGGGAAACCATGCATGAAGCTGTTCAGAGAGAGTCTAGAGAGATTAGAAAAAGCGCAGGAATTTTAGACGGAAGCACTCTTGGAAAAATTGAGATTAAAGGAAAAGACGCATTAGAATTTATGAATCTAATGTACACAAATGCATTTACAAAAATGAAACCATTGACAGCGAGATATGTTTTAATGTTAGGCGAAGACGGAATGATAAAAGACGATGGAATAGTTTGCAAAATAAATGATGAACATTTTATATCAACTACTACCACTGGCGGTGCTCCTAAAGTTCTATCAGATATGGAAGAATATGCTCAAACCGAATGGCCACACATGAATGTTTATATGAATTCAATTACCGAGCAGTTTTCTACATTTAATATAAGCGGACCAAAGTCCAGAGCGATAATGAGGAAAGTTTTTAGCAATATTGATTTTAGCAATAACAAATTTCCATTTATGTCTTTTAATACATTTGATTATTTAGATACGAAAGTAAGAATAATGCGAGCAAGTTTTACAGGAGAATTAGGTTATGAAATTTATGTTCCACCAAAATATGCTTTAGAACTTTGGAACAAAATTTTTGCATATGGTAAAAATTTGGGTCTAATACCTTATGGAACAGAAACTATGCACCTTTTAAGGGCTGAAAAAGGATATGTTGTAGTAGGACAAGACACAGATGGAACCGTTACACCAATTGATTTAAATCTTAATTGGATGATTGGAAAAAATAAAAAAGATTTTATAGGAAAGAGATCATTATCCAGAAGCGATACTTCAAGAAGCGATCGAAAACAATTAGTTGGAGTCTTAACATTGGATAGAGGAAAAAGTATTGAAGAGGGGCAACATGTTATTGAACAAAATACTTTACCTAGAAACATCAATAAACCTGTAGATTACTTAGGACATATTACTTCTAGCTATTATAGTCCAACTCTTAATCGTTATATTGCTATGGGCTTATTAAAAAATGGGAATCGACTAATTGGAAAAAAACTATATGTATCTAAATCCTCTGGGGTGGAAAATACTGAAGTTGAAATAGTAAAACCTATATTTCTTGATCCCGAAAACAAAAGGTTATTATCATGAAAGAGATAATATCACTCAGAGGGATAGATATTTTTCAATGTAACTTTCAACAAGTTTTGATTAGAAGTAAAGGGGGAGAAAATTTAAATAAGATAATCAAAGAAGAGACTTCCCTCGATGTTCCTAATAAAAATCTTAAGATCTCAGCTAACGAAGACTCTTTTCTCGCTAAGAATTCTTTTGACCAGTGGAGTCTCGTTTATTTAAAAGAAAAAAATCATAAAGATGTGATTAAATTTATTTCTACAATAAATTTAGATCAAGATATGTTAGCTTCTGATTATTCTTATGGACAAGTATATTTTGATATTTCTGGTGAAAAAAGAAATTTTTATTTAAATAAATTAACTCATTTTGACTTAAGACCTAAAAAGTTTTTAGTTTCAACTATGGCACAGACACTTATAGCAGGAATAGATTGTTCAATTTACAATCTAAAAAATAATTATGTTATAACTTGTAATAAATCTTTTGAAGACTATTTTAGAGAACGTTTGCTTGATGCTGTAAATTTATAATGAAAAGTCAAAAAAATGTATTAGGAGAAAATTTAGAGAATTGTTCAAACAATCCTTTAACTGGATGGTTTAGGGACGGATGTTGTAATACAGATGAAAATGATCGTGGTTTACATACAGTTTGTGTAAAAGTAAGTGATGAATTTCTTATATGGTGCAAAGAAGCTGGTAATGATTTAATAACACCTAACCCAGAATTTGGTTTTCCCGGTTTAAAAAATGGAGACAGATGGTGTGTTTGTGCTAGCTGGGTTGCAAGAGCAATAAATGAAGGAAAAGGTTGTCAAATATATTTAAAAAAGACTCACGAAAAAACCTTAGATTTAATTCCCATTGAAATATTAAAAAAATTTGCAATCGACTTGTCTTGAAATAAATTAAGTCCTTAGTAGTTTATTTTTTTTCATTAGATGCATTAGATAGATCAACTCCTGTCGTTGGGTCAAGCTCAATACCTAATGGTGTAATATCTCGAGGTAGAGGTGTAAATGTGGAATCAGGATTATCTTCCAATTTTCTTTGTGATAATCTATATAACCCATAAATTACCACTGGTAATAAAAACAAAATTAAATGTACAAAAAAACCATTAGGACCAAAATTAAGCATAAATAATGAACAAATTAATGGTCCCGATATTGCTCCAAGTCCAAAAATTATATTTAAGCCAGCACCAGCCGAAACAAATTTTTCTTTTGTTATTCGATCATTAACCAATGCAAGAATTAATGAAAATAAAGGTAAAATCATACCCGCTAGTAAAGTTATAAATATAAATAATTTTAATTTATCAAATGAAGTCGTAAAATAATTAAATCTTACTGCACTTTCTAAAAATAAATTATTAAGTCTCAAACCCGATGCAAAAATTGAAAAGATCGAAAAAATAATTGCGAAAAATGCGCAAAGGATTATCACTTTTCTTCTATCGATATTATCGGAAAAACTTCCTATAGGCCATTGAAAGAAAGCGCCTGCTAAAGTTATTAGAACCAAAAGAACTGATGTATCAAAAATTGATAAATTCATAACCGTTGCATAAACTGCCGACATGGTAAATATTGCTGAAAAAACAAATCCAGTACAAAGCATAGAAACACTCCCAAAAGGCGAAGTCTTAAATAATTCTCTAATTGACATAGATCCAATTTTTTTAAATTTAGGAGGTTTTCTTTTAGTTAACAAAATAGGTATTAAGGCAATTGAAAAAAGAAGTGATATTAAAATAAAAGGTTCGTAATTTGTTGGAGTGTTAAAATTTAAAAGCATATTTCCAATGGCAAAACCAAAAAATGTAATAAACATATATAGAGAAAGAACTTTACCTCTATTTCTATTATTAGCCCTATCATTAAGCCAACTTTCTACGATGATCAAAATTGTTATAACGCTAAATCCATGTAGAAATCTTATTACAGTCCAAACATATGGATCAACAAACACTACATGTAGCAATGAGCTTAGAGAAGCTAAAGAAGCAAACGCAGCGAAGACTCTTATATGTCCAACTCTACTGATTATTTTGGGAGCATAGTGTGCCCCAAAGAAATAACCAATAAAATATCCAGACATTAATGATCCCGTTGAAATATAATCAAAATTTTCTAGAACAGCGCGTACCCCTAAAAGATTTCCTTGAAAGCCATGAGCAGTTATAAGTACAGCAAACCCTGCAAACAGAGCCCAAGAATTTTTTAAAATCTTTCCCATTACAGGGTGTCTTTAAACTTTATTTTTAAAAATTCAACTATTATCGTTAATGTGAATAAGGAGTGCGATTAAAAATTTTTTTAACATAAGGCTCAAAATCTTTAAGAGTTAAAGACTTATATTCTGGGTCAAAGGATTTCTGATCCCATTTTTCACAAAAATCTAATGTTTCCTGATAGTATTTATGATCTTTAAATTTATCTCTTTCATTTTTATTACCTCCTAGATGATGGGCGTAATAATACATTTGAAATATTCCATGCTTTTCTATAATCCAATGAGTTTTTTTACTTACATAGGGTTTAAGTACTGCAGCTGCATATTCAGCATGATTTAGAGGAGCTAACTCATCACCAATGTCATGTAAAAGGGCAGCAACTATCATTTCATCACTAGCTCCATCTTTTAAAGCTCTTGTAGCAGTTTGGAGAGAGTGTTCAAGTCTAGAAATCTTATAACCTTCAAGTGTTTGAGTTAAATTATTCATAAAGTTTAAAATTCTTTCTCCAGTATTTTTGATAAATTTTTTTTCGTGTTTATCTAAAAGAAGATAATCTTCTTTTGTACCTTCTTTCATTTCTTTGAAACTTACTTTATGCATAAAGCTTTAAATTTTTTTTTAAAAATTTCATTTTGCTTTGAGCAGAGTCGTGGTCAATATAACATCCTTGCAAATGTCTTTCACCAGTTTTTATACTATATGAAGTTCGACCATGAAGAGTTCTATAGTTATCCATTATAAGTATGTCACCTGGTTCCAATTTAAAATTAATCATAAACTTTTTTGAATTACAAAGTTTAATAAAAAAAGTTCTAGCTTTATAAAATTGATCTAATTGATTCTTTTTAAGAGCTGGAACATAATCTAATCTTGGACTTAGTCTCACCCTTTTTGTTTTTTGGTTTTCGTCTAATTCAATGATTTTTCCCCAATTTTCAAGAAAAGTATTTTTATCCTGGTAGGAAAATCGTATTTTTATTTTAGTTAGCACGTTAAATGTTTTTGGAAATTTTTTTCTTATATATTCAGCAATTGAAAAACCATCAGTTAAAGTCGAGTTGCCACCTACGCTATCATTTTTAATGCAGTGTAATATTTGAATACCAGGAATAGGTTTTCTATATGGATTATCAGTATGCACTGATAACGCATGCGAGGTGTAGGCTAAGTCACTTGCTTTTTTAACCGATTTAACATTAAATAAATTCCCAAAATTTGTAGGTCTTAGTAAACCAATAGAGTTTGCAAATCTGATGACAAAGTTTTTTTCTTTTGAAGCACCTTTTACTATTGCAAATCCATACTTATAAAAACTTTTTAAAAATCTGTATCCTTCTTTTCTTTTAAACATATTTTTTTTATATTTGAAAATAGGTTTATTTCTTATATTTCCTTTCCATAAAGTAACACTGTCATATTTATTTTTATTTAATTCTTGGATGAGATCTTTAATTTGATATTTAGTTTCTATACCATCTGAGAATTTTATTTTTAAATTTTTTTTATTGATTAAAGCTTTTTGAATTTTAATTTTTCTATTTAAATCAGAAGGTTCATACAATCTTTGTCGATTATTTTGATCTAATAATTCTGGGTTATTTACTCTCTCACGAAGCCACAATGGGTGAATTTCTTTATTCTTATTATTAATAAAAATGACGGTCTTTTTATTATTTTTTGCGACTCCAATTTTCATAAAATAACTATATATATTTTTTTACATATTTCCATACTTTGGACCGCCTCCTCCTTCAGGCGCAACCCAAGTAATGTTTTGAGAAGGTTCTTTAATATCACATGTTTTGCAATGTATGCAATTTTGTGAATTTATAACAAATTTTTCTTTTTGAATTTCATACACGCCTACAGGACAGTATCGTTGAGCTGGTTCATCATACTCTTGAAGAGTATATTTAATAGGTAAATTCGGATCCTTTAATTTTAAGTGGACTGGTTGATTTTCCACATGATTTGTTCCAGTTAAATAAACTGAGCTTGTTTTATCAAATGTAAGTTTTCCATCTGGTTTAGGATATTCTATTTTAGGCATTTGAACTGCTGACTTTAAAGTTTCGTGATCTGCATGTTTATGTTTTAAAGTAAATGGCAATTTACCTCTAAACAAAATTTGATCTAAACCAGTAAAAATTATTCCTAAAATTAAACCCCATTTAAAGCTTGGCTTTACGTTTCGCGCAGAATGGAGTTCTTTAAATACCCAACTTTTTTTAAATATTTCTTCATAGTAAGAAAGTTTCCTTTTATTCTTTATATGTTCCACAATAGTTTCAGCAGCAATCATTCCACTTTTCATGGCAGTGTGCGTTCCTTTTATTTTCGGCATATTTAATGTTCCTGCGTCACATCCAACCAACAAAGCTCCAGGCATATACATTTTGGGAAGACTTTGAAGCCCGCCTTCAATCAAAGCTCTTGCACCAAAAGAGATTCTTTTTCCTCCTTCAAGCATTTTTTTTATTACTTTGTGAGTTTTAAATCTTTGAAATTCATCAAAAGGTGAAAGGTGTGGGTTTTGATAATCAAGACCGATAACATATCCAATATAAATTTGTTTTTTCTCAGCATGATAAATAAAACTTCCACCGTATGTTTTGCTATCTAAAGGCCAACCTGCTGTATGCATAACCAAACCTTCTTGATGCTGTTCATCGCTTACTTCCCAAATTTCTTTTAAACCAATACCGTATTGTTGAGGACTTTTTCCCTCATCAAGATTAAATTTTTTAATTAATTCTTTCCCTAAATGACCTCTGCAACCCTCTGAGAAAACTGTAACTTTTGCATGGAGTTCCATTCCCTCTTGATAACCATCTTTTTTATTTCCATCTTTATCTAAACCCATATCAAGAGTTGCTACTCCTTTAATAGAACCGTCTTCATTATAAAGAACTTCACTCGCAGGAAATCCTGGAAAAATCTCAACACCTAATTTTTCAGCCTGTTCTGCTAACCAACGACAAAGGTTAGCAAGACTTACGATATAATTATTAT
>MDSW01219366.1_pt1 | contig 29397 bp, 15 predicted proteins | sample 811171 | NCBI WGS metagenome assembly MDSW01 (sample SAMN05326641, study PRJNA326480) | marine metagenome | isolation source: seawater | place: Atlantic Ocean: North West | collected 2012 | reverse complement strand
CGAACATTGAGGGGGGTGGGGTGGTGCCGAGGGGGGGGGGGGGGGGGTATCGGCCCGGACGGCGCGGCGCGGGGGGGGAGGGGGGCGCGGAGGAGGAGGAGGAGGCGCGCGAGATCGGCGGGGTGAGCTGGAAAAAAGGCTCGGAGAAGATCACCTTGCGGATCACGCTCCTCAACCGTCGGTGGGAAACCGCGGACCCGGGCGTCGACCCCCGTTCGAAACGACCGAGGCGAACGGCTCGAGGCGGGGGATCTTGAAACCGGAGACCTCGCTTGAAACCGGAGACCTCGGTCGAAAACGTCTCAGATCACCGGACGCCGCCGCGAAACAGGTCGACGACGACTCGACGCGCGCGCGAGTGCCGGTTCCGCGCGTGTCGCGTCGTCCTCGGTCCGTCTTGCGCTCAACACTCGCCGATGCGCGCCTCGGCGTCCTCGCCGGTGCTTCGCGCTCGCTCCCCCGGCCACCCGCGCCGATCGCGCGGCATGCCGCGCGCCGCCGCCGCCTCCTCCGGCTCCGCCGCGTCGTCCCCCCCCTCGTCCCTCGACGGCGTGCGCGCGCTGCGCGAGCGCGGCAAGTCCGTCTGGCTGCTCGATCAGTTCGGCGTGCTTCACGACGGCGTCCGCGCGTACCCGTGCGCGATCGAGGCGTGTCGCGAACTCCGCGCCTCCGGCGCGAGGCTCTTCATCATCAGCAATTCCTCGCGCCGCGCGGCGAACACGCTGAGGAAGCTCGAGCCCATGGGCTTCGACCCCGCCTGGTTCGAGGGCGTCGTCACGAGCGGCGAGATCGCGCACGACGCCCTCGCTCGCCGCTCGTGCGCGGCCTCCTCCGAATCCTCCCCCCCCTCCTCCCCCTCCTCCTCGCCCCTCTCGACGACGATCGCCCCCGCGTTCGAGACCCTGGGCGGCACGAGGTGCGTCCACTTCACGTGGTCCTCGCGCGGCGCCATCGCGCTGGACGGCGCGGGGCCCCTCGTGACCGTCGCCGACGTCCGCAACGCCGACTTCATCCTCGCGCACGGCACCGAAGCCGTCAACGCGCCGGGCGCGTCCGACGCCGAGCGATCCGAAAACGGAGGCGCGCGCGACGTCTCGCTGGACGCCATGTACGAAATGCTCGAAGCCGCGGCCGAGCGAAACCTCCCCATGGTCGTCGCGAACCCCGACCTCGTGACCGTGGGCGGGGACGCGGGTTTGCTCCCCATGCCCGGGACGTTGGCCCGGCGGTACCGAGAGATGAAACCCGACGCCGACGTCATCCTCACGGGGAAACCCGCGCGATGCATGTACGACGCGGCGTTCGCGACGTTGGCCGCCGCCAAGGGTTCGCGTTCGGAGGACGCTTCCGAAGGGAAAAGCTCGTTCGGGGTGGAAGGCCTTCCCGGGTCGGCGGTGGCGGTCGGGGACTCGCTCGAGCACGACGTGAAGGGGGCGGCGGGCGCGGGCGTGGACTCGGTGTTTGTGTGCGGGGGCATCCACGCGGACGAGCTCGGGATGGACCCCGGGGGGCTCACGGCGGAGGCGGTCGGGGACGGATCGAGGGTCGAATCGCCGGGCGCGGACGCGGTGGCGAGGGTCGCGGAGAGGCACGGGGCGACGCCGACGCACTTCGTCCCCGTCTTCAGGTGGTGAGGCGAGGCGAACGTCGAACGTCGCGTCGCGCTCGACGGGGCGTTGTGGCGCGGGTATCGTCGCGATCGATCGCCGTATATCATACGACTCGTGATCGATCACTCGTGTAGTACGCTCCGGTCACTAGACTACTTCTGCGCTCCGAAATCGTCGAACTCGGTGTAGTCGTCGTACGGGTTCGGGCTCGCGTTGAGCTTCTGCGTCACACCCTGCGCCTTGAACGCCTTGAGCTTGAGCGGCAGCGGCTGGCTCGCGCCGACGACGAGCTTGAGCCGGAACGCGTTCTCCCCCGGTTTCAACTCGGCGATGGACCCGACCCTCCCGGAGTTCAGCACGTCGTCGTTCGCGCCGTCCTTCACGCTGCCGTACACGTCCGCGTTGTACACCGTCTCCCCGCTCGGGTTCACCGCCACGCCGACGATCTCCATGCAGTTCGCCTTGAACGTGGCGGTACCCGGGACGCCCCCCGCGCGCGGGTCGTCGCACAGGCGCGAGCTCAGCGACGCGGGGTCGATCGTCACGTTCACGAGCTTCGCGTCCGCGGGGGGGGGGACCGCCCAGGGGGGCGCCAGCGCGAGCGCGAGCGCGACGGGGAGCGAGGCGAGGTGGCGACGAGCCGAGGCGGCGACCGTCGTCGATCCCTGCTCATCGCGCACGCCCCCATCGCGCACCCCGCGAGCGTGGACGACGACGACGCGGGGCGAGCGCCCGCGGAGACGCGAGCGATCGGGGCGGGGGGCGCGGGGGGCGCGCGCGGCGAGGGGCGCGCGCGCGCCGGGGGCGAGCGCGAGGGGACGGATCGACGCCATCGCGCGCGGACGGGGAATGGGCGACGCGCGACGCTCGGATATAGGTGCGGCACGCCCGCGTGGCAAGCAGCGGGCGGCCTCGTCACTGTCCGTCCTGATCGTCGATGACGACGACATCCGGCGTGGCGATCCAGTCTTGCTTTTCCGCCTTCCAAACGCTGACGCGGCTTTTCCCGCCCGCGTGCCCAACTTTCTTTCTTGGAAACGGCAGCCGTCGCGCGCCATTTCAAAATCCTCGGCGCGGTCGTCGCGCTCGCGCGCTCGTCGCGTCGCCGCGGCCGTCGCGCGCGCGCGCCATGTCGGCCGTCCCGCTCGCCGCCTCTCGCGCGTGGGTCTCCCCGCCCCGCGCGCGGCTCCGCGCGTCGCCTCGCGCGCGCCTCGCCGCGGCTCGCGCGGCGGTCCCCCTCCGACGTCGCGCGGCCGCGCCCCTCCGCGTCTCCCTCGCGCACCGCCGCGCGGGGCCCGCGGCCCTCCGGCCTCCGCGCCTCGCCGCGGTCGTCGTCCGCGCGTCCGCCGCGGCCGCGTCCGAGCCCGACCCGGCGCTCCGCGCCGAGGACGTCCTGCTCCACCTCCTCGGCCTCGCGCCTCCGCGCGACGCGAACGCGAACGCGAACGACGACGCCGAGGCCTCCCCCTCCCCCTCCCCCTCCTCCGCCTCCGCCTCCGCCTCCGCCCCCTCCCCCGACCTCTCCCCGACCTCTCCGCCGCCGGCGTCGTCGTCGCCCTCCTCCTCCTCCGCGCGCGAACGGTGGCTCCCCGCCCCCCTCGTGGCGTTCTCGCGGATGTCGCTCCTCTTCTTCCTCGCGGCGCTCTTCTTCGCGACGGCGCATCTCGTCGGCGCGGGCGCGTCGCTCGCCGCCTCCCTCACCGCGTCCATCACCCCCGTCGTCTTCCTCGCGAACGGCGCCGCGGTCACCAACGCCGCCGCCGCGGTCTCCGGCGGCCTGAACGCGTGGGCGGCGAACGCCGCGAGCGTCGCGGTCACCGCCGTCGCCAGCGGCGCGAGCGGCGCCGTCGGGTACTCCGTCGCCGCGGCGCGAGCGCGCGCCGAGATGGCCGCGCTCAGGGCGGAGCTCGAGGAGCTCAGGCGCGTCGTCGGGGAAACCGCGGGGGCGATCGAGACGAGGATGAACGAACGAAGATCCGAGAAGACCGACGCGATGACGTCCGAGGGCCAGCCCGCGGAGGAGACGACGATCGGGGTGACGATCGCGACGGGGAAGATCGAGTCGGGAGGCGAGTCGTCGTCCCTCGAGGAGGTGGACTGGGCCGCGCTCGCGAAATCGCGCGCGGTGTGGTCGCCGCCGGGGCGGGACGAGCCGGAAGCGCGCGCGTCGGCGCACGCTTCTCCGGACGACGTCCCGTTCTCGGCGGCGGTCGCCGCGCCCGCGGGTCCCGCGGAGACGCCGAGGGCGCGAGTCCCTCCTTCCGATCCCGCGGACGTCGACGCCGCGCGCCGCGCCGCGCTCGCCGCCGAGATCGAGGAGCTTCGCGCGCGGCTCGCGCGCGTCCGCGCCGTCGACGCCGCCGCCGCCGACGCCGACGCCGACGACGCCGCCGCGAGTCTTCGGTTCGGCGACGACGAACGAAGCGCTTCGAATGCGCTTTCGAAGGAGGAGGCGTCTTCGGCGTCGTCTTCGGCGTCTTCGCGCGAACGCGCCGACGCCGCCGAGGCGCTCGCGGCGCTCCGGGAGGAGCTCGCGGAGCTCCGAAGGGCGAAGAGCTCCGAAGCTTCCGACGACGCCGCTCCGACGGACGGCGCCGCGGGTGCCGCCGCCGACGTCGTCGACTGGGCCGCGTTAGCGAAGTCGCGCGCGGTGTGGTCGCCGCCGGAGGCCGCCGCCGACGACGCCGACGTCGTCGACTGGGCCGCGTTAGCGAAGTCGCGTGCGGTGTGGTCGCCGCCGGAGGGACGCGGGGGAGGGGGCGCGGGGGCGAGAACCGCCGAGGAGTCGAGGGACGAGGACGGTTCGGCGGAGGCGGCGTCGGAGGCGTCGGCGGAGGCGGCGGCGCGGGCGGGCGCGGACGCGCTCGACGCCGAGGACGCGGAGTGGAGGCGACGGCTGCGGGAGGGTGCGTCGAAGCCGAAGCCGCGGGGGGGGAGGAGGCGTGAAGGAGGCGGGTGATGGACTCCAGGACTCGAGCGCGTCGCGCGGCGAGCGTACCCGTCGCCGTTAAGATGACTGTGGAGACGCGAACGTTTGGAAAAAGTTGGCCTTTTTCATTTCGCGCGTTCGAACGCCGGCCGCCCGCGCGCGTTCGCCGGAACCCCCGCGTGTGCGACGCGTCCGGTTGTTAATATTTTCTTCGCTCGCTCCGCGTCCCGTCCGGGTCTGGCCTGTCCGGAGCGCCGGAGGGTTTTGTACCCCGGCCTTTATTTGCCCGTGATGAGGGAGAGGTCGTTGCTGACGGGTCGGTGCTTTTTGGGGGCTTCGGGCGCCGCCGCCGCTTCGGGCGAGGCGCCGCGCGTCGCCTCGGCGCGGCTCGCCGATCGCGCGCCGAGGGCGGGGGTCGGGGGGCGCGCGATCCGAGCGCGTCCGATGAGGAAAAGCGGCGTCGAATGCCGCCGAGCACATCCCGAGGCCGAAGGGGGGTTTTAGGAGCGCAACTAAAGCGCGAATCGCCGCGCGCGCGCGTGGCGGTCGCGAGCGCGACGCGCGCGGACTCCGAAACCGCGCGCGCGCCGCGCTCGCGACCCCCGCGCGCGCCGCGCTCGCGCCCGCGGTCGCGCGCGAAGGGACGCGCGAGGCGCGAACGCGCGCGCCCAACCCGAAGTGTCGCTTCGTTCGGCCGTCTGGCGAGGTGATTGCGACCCCTCGGACGAGGGTCTGAGATTCGCGGAGGATACGCTCAACTGTTCAACAGGCCCACCGTTGTCGTTAGAATTGGCGGGAAAACCCACGTGTGGGTGCCCCTTCTGACCGACCCCTTCGGGTCCCGAAGGGTCGTCGTCTGTCTTCAGGTTCCGGAACTTTTTATCCAGACTATAAACACATACATATGTTTTGAAATCTCCGATTTCGGATAAATCCGGGAGATCGACAGAATCCCACGCTCGGGGGTTTTGCGCCAAATTCTTTCCCGAGCGGCGCATTCTTCACCAGCGCAGGCCACGAGCTGACCCGCGCGCTCCCCTCGACCTCGAGCGAGCGAAGACCTCACCGCCCAAGATGTGGTGCACCGCCGCCGATAAGGCCGCGCTCCTCGCGGAGAACATCTCCCAGGCTGCGAGTGCGTCCCCCGCCCTCATCCGTCCTGAACGAACGCACTTTTTCATATCTCGTTCGCGACGACTGCATGTGGCGCGCTCGGCGCCGCGCGCGTCGTCCGACGCGCGCGACGCGTCGCCGCGCCGCCCCCCGCGTTCGTCTCGCACGCCCCGCGCGTCGCCTCCGCCGCCTCGGCGGGGTCGTTCGACGCGGCGAGCGACGCGCGGGCGGGGTAATCCGCTTCGCGACCCTTCGCGTTTTCGCGGGACGTCGTCCCTTTCCCCCGCTAAAATCCGCGGGTGCGTTTCCCGTCTCCCGGCGCTGACCCGGACCCCCCGCGCTTCCCCCCCCTCCCGTTCGCTCTCAGTCGACGTCCTCTGCAAGTCGGAGTCGGCGGCCAGGCCCGATTACGACTACACGATGGACGTCAGCCTCCCCGAGGCGGTGAACGAGTTCAAGGGCTCGATCGACGCCTCGTACATGCTCTTCAGCGCCTACCTCGTGTTTTTCATGCAGGCGGGCTTCGCCATGCTCTGCGCGGGCTCCGTGCGCAGCAAGAACGTCATGAACATCCTCATCAAGAACGTCCTCGACGCCTGCGTCGGCTGCATGGCGTTCTACTTCTTCGGCTACGGCGTCGCGTACGGCAAGGACGGCGACGGCAAGTCCAGCTCGTTCATCGGCGCCGGGTCCTTCTTCCTCGCCAAGGGGGACGCCGACGAGGGCTTCACCAGCTGGGCGTTTTTCCTGTTCCAGTGGGCCTTCGCCGCCGCCGCGGCGACCATCACGTCCGGGTCCATGGCCGAGCGCACCGCGTTCCAGGCCTACCTCGGCTACTCCGTCTTCCTCACCGCGTTCGTCTACCCCGTCGTCGTGCACTGGGTGTGGGACGGCGACGGGTGGCTCTCCGCCTTCTCCTCCGACCCGCTCAACGACGTCGGCATGATTGACTTTGCGGGCTCGGGCGTCGTGCACATGACGGGCGGATTCGCGGGCCTCATGGGCGCCGCCATCGTCGGCCCGCGCACGGGCCGCTTCGACGCCGCGGGCCGCCCCATGGCCATGCCCGGTCACAACGCCGCCCTGGTCGTCCTCGGCACCTTCATCCTCTGGGTCGGATGGTACGGCTTCAACCCCGGGTCGATGCTCGTCATCGCCGGCTCCTCCCCCGCCGAGGTTGTCGGTCGGTGCGCGGTGACGACGACGCTCGCCGCCGCCGCCGGCGGCGTCACCGCGATGATCATCAACTACAGCCTCTACCACGTCTGGGACCTCATCGCGGTGTGCAACGGCTGCCTGGCCGGCCTCGTCTCCATCACCGCGGGCTGCCCCGTCGTCGAGCCCTACGCCGCGGTGATCGCCGGCGTCGGCGGCGCCTTCGTCATCTGGTCCAGCGGCAAGCTGCTTTTGAAGCTCGGCATCGACGACCCGCTCGAGGCGTTCCCCATGCACGGCGCGTGCGGCGCGTGGGGCGTCATCTTCGTCGGCCTCTTCGCCACCGAGGGGTACGTCGCCCAGGCGTACGGCCTCGGCGAGTACGGCATCTTCTATGGCGGCAGCGGGAAGCTCCTCGGGAACCAGATTCTCGGCGTCGTCGTCATCGCGCTCTGGGTCTCCGCCCTGCTCGGCGCCTTCTTCTACGCGTTCAAAGCCGCCGGCATGCTCCGCACCTCGGCGGAGGAGGAGGCCGCCGGCCTCGACGAGTCCAAGCACGGCGGCAGCGCGTACAACATGGACGTCAAGAAGGTCGCCAGCAACGTCTGAGAATGACGAGAGGCTGACCGACGAAGCCGCCCGCCTCGAGAGGGCGCGGAGAGGCGCGACGGGCGACGACCGAAAACGCCGTCGCCGGACGATCGCGCCCCCGCGCCCGAGACGACGAAGGGCGGTTTTTTTTTTCCTTCCGCGCGAAGAAAAAACCTAAACACCTACGAGACATCACGCGCTGCACACGCAGAACGAGACCGGAGCGCGCGTGGTCCGATAGATATACAACAAGCGTGTACGAGTATGCACCCTGCTTGATCAAGATTTTTTATACCCAGTCGAGACGCGTCTCCTTCACTCCTCCTCCACCACCGTCTCCACGAGCGTCACGGCGCCGACGCGCAGCCCCGCGTCGCGCGCCGCCTTCTCCAGCGCCCTCCCGCGCCTCAGCGCCCTCGCGCCGCTCCGCGCGTCGCCGGCGGAGGCGACCCGCGCGCACGTGACGACGACCCGGAGATCCGTCTCCCCCGCGAGGGCGAGGCGGCGGCTCGACTTATCGCCGTCGTCCTCGTCGTCCCCCCCCCGCGCCCGGGACTCGGCCAAGAGCCGCCGCGCCGAGCCGCGAACCCTCCGCCGACTCCTCCTCCCTCCTCGAGAGACGGAGACCTCCTCGTCGACGCCCTCGTCGACGCGGACGCGGTCGAGGCGGCACGCGCGTTCGCCCGCGGCGCGCGAGACGCCCGCCGCGAGCGCCGCGCGCTCGGGGGCGCCGAACGCGAAGCTCGGGACGCCGCCGAGGCGGAGCGAGACCCGAAGCGCGACGGAACGTTTCGTCGACGAACGCCCGGAGCGCGACGAACGAGACGAGTCCCGATCCGGCCCTTTCCCGATCCGCCGATCTGCTGAGGCGTTCTTCGACGTTTCCTCCGTCTTTTCGCGTCTCTTCGCGCCGCGTCCGACGCTCTTTTCCTCCTTCGGGTCGAAGTCGGAGACGTCCCACGCGTCGTCGTCGAGCGGGTCCGCGTCCGCCGTTCCGAGCGCGCCGTCGCCCGCGTAGTCGTCGTCCGCGAAGGCGAAGGCGTCCTCTTCCTCGTACCCCTCCTCCGACGCCGTCTCGTCCTCGTACTCGTAATCGTCCAAGCCCGAAGCCTCCGGCTCGTCGTCCGCGTCGGGCTCGTCCGCGTCGTCCTCCTCGTAATCGTCGTGCCACTCGGCGAGGATATCCTCCTCCTCCTCCTCCTCCTCCTCCTCCTCCTCCAACCGGGCGTCGGCGGCGTCGTCCCCGGGGTCCTCCTCGACTCCCCCCGTCGCGTCCGGTTCGGACTCGGAGAGAAGGTCGTCGTCCACGAGGTCGGAAAGGTCCACGGAGGACACCGACGCGGAAGCGCGAGGCGACGGATGACGCGTCGAAGACCGACGACGCGTCGAAGACCGATGACGCGTCGAAGACCGATCGCGCGTCGACCGACGACGCGTCGACGACTCGCGCGCCGCCTCCTCCTCGCGCGCCGCCGCCTCCTCCTCCTCCTCCTCCGTTTTTTCTGCCTCCGCCACCGCCTCTCTCTCCTTCTCCGCGGCTCTTTCGGCCCTCCGCGCCGCCTTCTCCTCTTTCTTCGCCGCGCGCTTCGCCTCGGCCATCTTGAGTTTTTTCACCGCGGCTCTGTGCTTCGCCTTGGCCTCGGCGGCGGCGATGTCCTTCTCCAGCGCCGCCGCCTCCGCCTCCGTCTCCGCCTCCGCCTCCTCGGCGTCCCTCGCGAGCGCGTCCGCCTCCGCGGCCCTCGCCTCGATCCTGCGCTTCTCGCGTTCGCGCACGCCGCGGGTATCCTCCACCTCCTCCACCGTCTCCACGCGATCGGCGAGGATGTTCTCGAGGCGATCGGCTTCCTTCCTCGTCACGAGTTGCTTCTCGCGCGTCTCGGCGCGCCGGCGAACCAGGCGCGCGAGCTCCGCGAGCGCCGCCTCCTTCGCGCGGAGCGCGTCGCGCGCGGCGCCGATCGCCTCCGCCTTCTCCTCCGCGAGCTCCTCCGCGCGCTCCTTCGCCGCCTCCGAAGCCCGCCTGGCCTCGTCGATCTGCGCCTGCGCCTCCTCGAGCTCCTTCGCCACCTCGTCCTCGATCTCGCCCCGCATCTCCGCCGCCGAAGCCTTCACCTTCTCCACCTCGGCGCGAGCCAGCTGCGCCACCTTGCTCGGAATCGCCGCCGTCGCCGCCTTCGCCGCCTCGACGGCGGCGGTCGAGCGCCGAGACTCCGCGCGAACCGCGTCGCGCGCCGCCTGGATCTCGTCCATCGCGCGCGTCGACTCGTTGCGAAGCAAACTCGACGCCGCCTCAGCCTCCGCCCGCGCTTTAGACGCCTCCGCCGAAGCCGCCCGCGCCTTCTTCTCCGCCTTGCGCTCCCCCGCGCGCGCCTTCGCCGCCGCCTTCGCCGCCGCCTTCGCCCGCGCCTCAGCCTCCGACGCGCGCGCGTTCGCCTCCTCCGTCGCCTCCGCCGCCGCCTCCGCCGCGGCGTCCGCCGCCGCGCGCCCAGCCTCCTCCGCCGCCGCCGCGTTCGCCTCCGCCGCCTCAAGACGGTTCGCCAGGTCCCCGGCCCAGGCCACCGTCTCGCGCGTCGCCGCGTCGCGAGCGAACGACGACGAAAACGAAGGGTCCGACCCGAACCCCGCGACGGTTCCCCCGGGGACGCCCGTCATCGTCCCGGGAACCGTCCCGGGGACGAGCGTCCCCGGGTTCGCCATCGAGTGCATCCCCGCGCCTCCGCCGGCGAGGCCCGCGACGAACGGGTCCGCCGCGGAGACGCCGTACCCGGGGAAGGGCTCCGCGTCGCCGAGCGCCGCCAGCTTCAATCGGTTCGGTCCGAGTTTTTCTTTTTCGGCGAGCGTCTCGTCGCGCGGGGAGTGCCCCCCCTCCTCCTCCTCGCCTTCGCCTCCGCCGTCGCTGATATCGACCACGGCGGAGACGGCGTCCGCGATGGCGCGGTTCAGTCCCCGCGTCGCCTCGGCGGCGGCCTCGTCGAGCGCGAACCAACCCTCGAGCCCGCCGCGAAGCGCCTCGGACGCCGCCGCCGCCGTCGCGGCGAAATCCCGCGAAACGCCCGCCGAGCCCGCCGCCGCGTCCAAACCGTCGAGGCTCGCGAGCGCCTCGCGCGCCGTCTCCGCCCGCGCCCGCGCGTCCCCGAGCCGCTCGTCCACGCGCCGCGCCCACTCCCGCACGCGCGCGATTCCGGCGCGCGTCTCCGCGCCGCCGGACGCGCCGCCCTCGCCGCCGCCGCCGCGGCTTCGCAGCGTCGACGCGAGCTCGTCGAGCTTCGCGCGCGCCCGCTCAACCTTCTCCGTCGCGCGCATCGTCCAGGCCGCGTCCGCGTCCAGCGCGGCGAGCGACGCGCGCGACGAGCGAACCGCCGCGAGCGAACGCCGCGTCTCCTCCGCGTCGACGCCGGTCGTTCCCTCGGCGGAAGCGCCCCCCGCGGAGGAGCGGGACGGGGCGGCGGACGTCCACGACCCGTACTTCGCCACCGCGCGCTCGCCGGCGGAAAACGCCGACGCCACCGCCGCCGCCGTCGTCGCGACCGCGTTCTGGAGCCCCTGCTGCAACCCCGTCGCCGCGGCGAAGCCGGGCATGTCCTCGAGCTTCACCACCGGCGCGTCGGAGGCGGAGGCGGAGGCGGGGCGATCGTCTCTACGCCGGGTTTTTTCGGCGCCCTCCGTCGCCGCGCGGAAGCGCGCCTCGAGCGCCTCGCGCTCGCCCGAACGCGCGAGCGCGTCCGCCTTCGCCTCGTCCTCCTCCTCCTCGTCCGATGATGCGGATGACGACGAGCGCTTGTTTTTCTTCTCCTCGGTCCGGGCCTCCGCGGCCTCCGCGGCTTCCCTCCGCTCGAGCGTCTCGAGCTTCTCCCCAGTCTTCTCGATCGCGTCCTCGAGCTTCTCGCCGGCGCGCTCGTCCCGCGCGTTCCGCTTCGCGTCCCTCGCGTCCATCTCGCGCCGCAGAGCGTCGATCTCGTCCTCGAGCTCCGTTCGCGTCCGCGAGAGGTCGCCGTCGATGTCGACGTCCGAGGCGCCGCCGTCGCCCGGGACGACGCGCACAGCTGTGTTTTCCAGCCGCGTTTCCGTCGGAGCGGCATCATCATCGCCCCCGCCGGGAGACGAGTCGGAATCGTCCGCGGCCGCGCGCGAGAACCCCGCGCCCAGCCCGCCGGTCACGGCGACGCACGCGGCGACGACGAGGATACACGCGATGACGACCGCGGCGTACGCGGAGAGGGAGGAGAGGCCGCCCCGCTCGATCCGTCGCGCTCCTCCGCGGAGATCTCCTCGGACGCGCCCCACCCGCGCGTCGTCGTCGTCGTCCGCGTCCTTCTTCCCGAGCGCGTCGAGGCGCCTGCGCGTGCTCTCGCGGAACGCCGCGTTCGCCTCGCGCTCGCGCCTGAGCCCCGCCTCGAGGGATCTCGCGGTGTCGCGGAGGGCCGCGACGGACGCGGCCACGTCCGAGGCGCCGTAGGAGGCGGCGCCGGATCCGCCGCGCCGGTCGCCGGCGGGGGGAGGGGCCCGCGAGGGCGCCTCCGCGGCGGGACCCAGGCACGCGGCGAGGAGGCCTCGCCGCGGCGGTCGCGCGCCTGCGAGGAGCGAGGAGGGTCGGTTCGCGGGGGGGGAAGGGGGGGGGCGGGGGGTCAGGCGCGGCGGCGCGAGGGAGGCGCGCGCGAGGAGCGTCCCCGCGGTGGTTGCGACGGAACGCCGGCGTGCCGGGCGTGGAGAACACGTGGATGCGGGAGCGCGACGCGCCGACCCGGCGCGGTGGGATGAACCGCGCGAGCGAGGGCGACGCGCGAGCGCGCGCGCGCCGAGGGGTTCGAACGCGCGAGCGAAGCGCGGGGGTGGGGAGGGAAGGCGCACCGTCCGCCATGGCCGCGGCGCAACTCCCAGTGCCGATGCACCCGGGCACGCCGGCCAACACAACACCCTCGGGCAACAACCGACGTCGGCGAGTGGAAGATGCCCGCGGACGCAGTCTGAGGAAATTGAAATCAGCAAAAAAGAACGACTGAGACGCCGGTTCGGTGTTACACGTTTCGCGCGGAACGCTTCTGCTGGTCGATACCAGCGACGACGGCAAGAAAAGAAAAGAAAACAAAACCCCTCCCTTTCGAACGAAAAAACGCGCGAAAATCGTGGTCGCGTGCACATCCTCCCCCCGCGCCTCTCGGACGGACCCTCATGGCCGCCCTCGCCCAGGCACCGGCGCGCTCGGCGGCTCCCGCGCTCCACCCCGCGTCCCGCGTTCGCGTCGCGCGCGGGCTCGCGTCGAGCGCGCGCCGCGGATATTCGCGCGCGCGCCGCGTTCCCTCGGTCGCCTCCTCGCGCGCATCATCGTCATCCACCGACGTGACCTTCGTCGGCGTCCCCGCGGGCCCCGCGCCCGGCCCGCGCGCCGCGATCGCCGCGCCCGTCCTCGCCGCGTGCGCGGGCCTCGCCCTGGCCTTCGCGATCGCGTCGAGGCGCGCCTCGGACGGACCGGACCCCGCGTCCCGGGTCGACGACGACCCCGGGGAACGCGCGGACGCGCGCGACCGTCGCGCGGCTATTAACAACGACGCGAACGGCGCCGGGCGTCGCTTCGCCTCGTCCGTCGTCCCCGCCGCCGCGTACCGCCACGCCGGCCGCCGCGTCGTCTCGTACGTCACGCCCCCGACGATCGAGCGGCACCCGAGCGACGCGCGCGACGCGACGGAACCCGCGCCCGCGCGCGAATCCGCCGACCCGAAGGACGACCCCGACCCCGCGCTCGCGGATAAAAAAGCCACCACCGCCAGTGATGATCAGCAGCGCCGGGCCGCCGTCATCAGTGGCGCTGCCGACTACTCGGCTTTGGAACGCGTCGACGACGACGAAAAAGAGCCCGTCGTCTGGGACGCCGCCCTCGACTCGACGCCGTACCCCCCCGCGGCCTCGGCCTCGCGCGCCGCCTCCGCATCCGCCTCCGCCTCGAACGCGACGACCGACCCCTCATCATCATCATCAACGTCCCCCGCCGAGCGCCGCGCGTCCGAGCGCCGCCGCCGCCGCGACGCGTACTTCAAAAACGCGTCGAGCGTCTCGCTCGTCGGCGGCCGGGACGCGCGGATCCGCGAGGAGGCTTTCCTCGGACGCGCGCTCGCGCCCGAGCGCGCCACGCTCGCCTCGCGCGTGTTCGAATCGAGCCGAATGGCGCCCGGCGCGTACGCGCACGCGTTCGCGCGCGTCTGCCGCGAGCTCGAGCTCGGCGACGTCAGGGGCGAGGGCACCTTCTCGGACGTGTACGAGACGCGCGCGAGGCGCGGACGCGACGAGAACGTTCGAACGTTCTTCGCGGATTCGGCGTCTAAATCGTCGGCGGTGATCAAGTGCTCGGTGCCCTTCCCCGGGGTCGTGGGCGGCCGGACGCTGGGCGACGGCCTCGGCGTGGGCGAGTGCGAGGCCGGGGCGTTGGCGGCGATGCCCGCGCACCCCCGGGTCGTGGAGATGCTCGCCGCGTTTCTGAGCGCGGACCGCAACGAGAGCTACCTGTTGCTCGCCGACGCGGGGCGGTGTCTGCACGCGGCGAGGGTCGAGGGCGAGGTGACGCCCCTGGACGCGCGGAGGCACAGCCGGGCGGTGTTCGAGGCGCTCGCGCACTGCCACGCGCACGGCGTCGTCCACCGCGACGTCAAGGCGGGGAACGTGCTCGTCTCCGAGCGGTCGGACGCCTCGTCGGCGGCGTCGGAGGAAGACTTCGCGGTGCTCATCGACTTCGGGGTCGCCAAGCGCCCCGGGGTGGTCGACCCCGAGCCGCCGAGCCGGTACGGCACGCCCGGGTACCAGGCCCCCGAGCTCCTCATGACGGACATGCGCGACGCGGAGGCGGACGCGTCCGGCGGTCGGTGGTTCGCCGTGGATATCTTCGCGCTCGGGTGCGCGATGTTTTTCCTGTGCGAGGGGAAGGAGCTCTTCGGGGAACCCGATCGGAGCTCTTCGGAGGACCCGCTCGGGGCGTACGGCGCTCGGACGAAGACCAAGGCGAGGACGCAGGCGGAGCAGGAGGCGCTCGAGGACGCCATGGCGCGAGGCGACACGTTCGAGCCGTTCGTCGGAGAGTATTCCGACATTTCCGGTTCCGAAAAGAAGGCGCGCGCGACGAAGAGCCGCGGGTTCACCACCATCGACCGGCGCGACCGCGAGACCTTCGGCGGCGGCGGCGGCGGCTCGGAACCTCGCACGGCGTTCGATCTCGGGAGCGGGAAACTCGCGCCCGCGTTCCTCCGCGCGCTCCGTCGCGACGTCGCCGTCGCCGCGGCGGAGGCGGAGCTTAGGGAGGCGGAGACGGACGCGGCGGTGCTCCGCGCGATGGCGGAGTTCCCGGGGTACGAACCGCGGAGCGACGCGGAGTCGGCGTTCGTGGCGGAGATGCTCGGTAAGCGCGCCGTTCCCGCGCCGCCTCCGCGAGGGAGGGAGACGCTGGAGCGGTTCGTGGCGAGGAAGCTCGGGAAGAGGCAGCCTGCGGCGTTTTGCGCGCTCGTCGCCGCGTGCCTGGCGAGAGACCCGACCCGAAGGCCCACCGCGCGAGAGGCGCTCGAGTGGCCCGGCGCGTGGGAAGGAGTAGTGGGAGGTTTCGACTTCGACGCGGAGGAGGGGGTTGGGGAGGAGGAGGAGGAGGAGGAGGAGGAGCGAAAGAAAGAAGCGCCGAGGGGGGCGATTGAGGGCGCGCGCGAGGCGACGGATCGCGAGGGGGGCCCGTCGATCGAAGACGGCGCGGGCGGCGACGCCGCCGACGGAGGCGCCGCGGCGGGGCGGAAATCGGAGACGTGCGTGGACGTCGTCTGAGGAAACGAACCGACGCGAACGGTCTTGAGAGGTGCATGTGGTGGGGTATTTCGGAGACCGAGCACCGCGAGCGTTGGACGAGGGTGAGGCGTGCGAGTTGTATCATACTTTCGAAAGTAGTCTACTTTCGAAGGTAAGTTTTAAAAAAAAGGAGTCTACTCTACTCTTTTCGGATGGAACGGATGGAACGGACTCCCCCGGTCGCGCGGAACAACCCCCTCCCCACACACCCACCCTCTCCCATCGCGCGTCTCCCGTCCCGTCTTCAGAAGTAGTCGCTCTTGAACACCGCTCGGTCGAACTCGACCTTGTGCTTCTCCCTCGGCGCTGGTTTCGTCGCCCCGCTCGCGTCCGGCTTGACCGCGACGCGGTTCAGCCTCGGGTGGTACGGCATCTCCATCGTCGCCCTCTGCGCCTCCGTCATCCCCCGCGTGTACGCCTCGGGCCACCCCCCGCGCTCCACGTACCCGCGCCCGTACGCGCACGTCGCGGGGCTGAACCTGTAGATGATGTTCCGACGCTGCGCCTTCCCCCGCCAGGGTAACGTGCCGTGCGTCGTGGCCTCGGTGAAGACGACCACGTCGCCGGCGCGCACCGCGGGTTGGTACGCGTGTTCGACGGCGGCTTCGTATCGCCGCATCTCCGGGGGGCACGGGAAGTTGCTCTTGTGGCTGCCTCGGATCACGCAGAACCCGCCCTCGCCCTCCGCGACGTCCGTCAGGTGCACCGCGAACGCGAGTAAGTTGCACCGCATCTTGCCGTGCCTGAAGTCGTAGCCCAGGGGGTGGTTCCACTCGCCGTTGTCCAGAGTGCTGCCCCCGTGGAACTCGAACCCCTCGGCGCCGGGGTCCTGCATGATCAAAAGCGGGTTGTGGTCGAGCCTGTACCCCGGGCCGACGAGCTCGTGGAGGTAGGGCACGAGGCGCGGGTGCGCGAGGACCTCGCGGAACGGGTCGCGGTGGGGCGCGTCCCACCCCAGGAAGCCCGCGAGGTCCTTGCGTCCGGTCACGCCGTCGCCGGAGAGCGGCGTCCGCGTCGCCGTCAAACGGAGCTGGCCGCGGCGCTCGTGGATCTCGTGAGCGTGCGCGTCGATCCCCGCGTGGAACCGGGCGAGGTCGTCCGCGCCGAAGACGCCGCGCACGATCACGAACCCGTTCGTGTCGAACAAAAACTTGTCCGCCGCGGGCATCGCGGGCGCGTCCGAACCCGCGAACGGGCTCAGCGCGGAGGCGTCGTGGCAGTACGACGCGCGAGCGAGGAGACCGGGAGGAGGGCCGGCGGTGGGCACGTCGGCGACGTCGACGACGCGCGACGACGACGAAGACGACGACCACGCGAGGGGCGAGGACGCGCGCGGGCGCGCCGCCAGGGCGCGCGAGAGCCGCGTGCCCGCGCGGCGAAGCATCGGGGCGGGCGCGAGCGAACGCGAAGGGCCGAGTGCCGAGGAACGACGAGGCGCGCGCGAGAGGGATGAGGCGGGACGAGACGCGGCGAGGGCGGATAAAGCGCGCGCGGGACGACGTGGCGACGATGACGAGGAGCGATGAGACACAGCTGGACTCAGATGACTCGAACCGGCGAAAATTGTCAGCAGTGTTGACTGACGGTCCAGGCGGGGAGTGTTATTTATCCTCGCGGTGTCCACGCCCCTCGTGCGGCGGCGGCGGCGACGGCGAAGGGGCTTGGGGCTTGAAAACCTCCCAGTTACGTACGTTCCCGTCTCGGCACTCTCAGACGAAGATCATCAGGCTGTTTTCTTCTTCAGCGGCGGCGCGAGGGCGTAGCAGTTGGCGAGACTCAGCGCGACGCCCAGCGCGCCCGTCTGCCTCTTGCTCAGCGGGATCTTTTCGAGCAGCGCGAGCGCGAGCGCCGCCTGCGCCGCGTTCGTGGCGACGCCGAACACCACGCGCCGCGCCCTCGCCGCGGCCTCCTTCTTCGCCTCCTCGTCGTCGTTCGCGGCGGTCATGTCGTCCAGGGCTCTGGTGAGGTCGTCCGTCTGCGTCGCCAGAGAAGCCGCGCTCGCGAGAAACCACGCCCACAGCGAGAGCTTCTGCGCGTTTTTCGCCAAGGTTTTGTCCTCGACGATGCCCGCCTGGCCCGCCCAGACGACGTGGTCCGCGCCCATGTACACCGCCATGCCCACGGCCTTGACCTGAGGGACGGGGCGGAGAGGGGAAGGGAGGGAGGGAGGGAGGGATGGTGGGCGGTCAGGGAGGGCGAGGGGCGAGGGAGGGAAGCTGCGACGAGGGCGGCATGAGTCGAGCGCGGCGAAAAGCGCTTCTTTCGAGCGGGCGGCGACGCAAACGGTGTCCCCGCTCGCGCCGACGCACGTATGCGAGCAGAGCGGCGAGGCCCTTGCCCTTCGGGGGCTTCTCGAGGAGCGGCATGATGAACTCGGCGGGTTTGAACGCGCGGAAGGGCTTGCGCGCGGCGCTGAAGGACTTCTGCACCGACAGCGCCCTCCCGGGCTCGCCCGCGGAGACGAACATGGCGGCGTACTGCAGCAGCGCGACGAACTTGTCCTTGCCGTCCGCCTTGGCGAGGAGGCCCTTGAGCTGGTTCGCGTACGCCAGCGACGCGTCCATGCTGAGCGGTCGAGTGCCGATCGAGCGGCCGTGAGCGCGCGCGGGAACGACGCGGCGATGCGCGCGCGCGGACGCTTTTCAGGAGCGCGCGCAAACGTCAACAACGACCCGAGCGCCGGGCGCGGCACTTTATTTGGAGCTCGCGTCGTCCCAGGCTCGCGAGATTCTTCCTCACCCAAGACGCCAGACCGGTCGCGAAGATTTTTTCGCTCGTCCCGCACAGGCAAACAGGCACAGGCAAACAGTCTGAGCGCCGCCCAATCAACGCTCCCCCCTCCGTCGCGGACGGGGGTTTTGCAGCCTGCGGGCGCTCCCCTCCCTCGGCGGTCAAAACCCCACCGCGCTCGGGCCCCGCGGCACGACCTCCCGTCGTCCGTCATGGGACTCTCCAACGCGCTCCGCGCGGCGTCGCGCGGGGTCTCCTCCTCGGCGTACGCCCGGATGGCGCTTCCCGCGCTGACCGCGCCCGCGAAGAAGCCCTCGATGATGAGCGCGATCTTCGGCCAGAGCGCCGGCCCCGCGATGCCGCCCATGGATCAGCCCGTGCCCGGGCTCGTCCTGCCGGACCCGCCCGCGGCGCCCGCCGCCGCGCCCGCGACGCTCATCACCACCCTCGCCAACGGCGCGAAGATCGCGAGCGAGGACACGCAGGTGCGCCGCGAGCGCGACGATCGCTCGCGAAAAAAACACACCCGTCGCGCCGCGCACAGCTGTGCAGGGAGAGGGGGCCCCGCCCCGCCCGCTTCGGGAATCGGCGCGCGGCGCGACGCGCGCGATCGACGCCGCGTCCGCCTCGCGCCCGCGCTCGTCGCGCGCGATCTCCCGCCGCGCGCGCGGACTCGAGGCGGACGCGGCGACGCGCGCGCGCGGCCCCGCGGTGGACGGCGTTCGTCCGCCGCGACGCGCGCCCGCCCGTCGTCGCGTCCGCTCCAACGTTTCCCCCGCGCCCGCGCACGAATTGAGCAAGCAGCTGCCTCTCAACGTTTTCGCGCCCAGACGCGGACCCCACATGTACTGACACGCCTTCTTTTTCAAACGCGCGCGTCGTCTCTTCCTCGCTCCTCCCCCTCAGGGCGGCTCCTTGGCTGTCGGCATCTACGTCGCGGCGGGCTCGAAGAACGAGACCCCGTACACGACCGGCGCCTGTCACCTCCTCGAGCGCATGGCGTTCCGCGCGACGACCAACCGCACGAGCTTCCGCCTGACGCGCGAGGCGGAGGTGATCGGCGCCAACCTTTTAGCCTCGGCGTCTCGCGAGCAGATGGCGTACACGGTGGATTGCCTCCGCACCAACCTCCCCGAGGCGACGGAGCTCCTGTGCGACGCGGTGATGAACGCGAAGCTCGCGGACCACGAGGTGGCGGAGGCGGCGAAAGCCCTGAGCGAGGAGATGAAGGCGCTCCTCGAGAACCCCGCGAACCTGATGATGGAGGCGGCGCACGCGACGGCGTTCGACGGCGGGTTGGGCCAACCCCTCGTGGCGACGCCCTCCGCGCTGGCGCGCCTCGACGGCGACGCGCTGGCGCAGTTCGTCCAGTCCAACTACACCGCCCCCAGGGTCGTCCTCGCGGCCGCGGGGTGCGCGCACGAGGACCTGGTCGCGTGCGCGGCGCCTCTTCTCTCGCAGCTCCCCGACGGCCCCGGCGCGGGCGTCAATCACGCGCGAGGCCCCGGCGCGTACGTGGGGGGCGATTACCGCGTCCAGACGGATTCCCCGGTGACCAACGTCGTCCTGGGCTTCGAGTTCGCGGGCGGGTGGAAGGACCACAAGGCCTCGACCGCGATGACGGTGCTGAACACGCTGATGGGCGGGGGCGGGAGCTTCTCCGCGGGTGGGCCCGGCAAGGGGATGTACTCGCGCCTGTACACGCGCGTCCTCAACTGCCACGCGTGGGCCCAAAATTGCACGGCGTTTCACTCGGTCTTCGACGACGTCGGCGTCGTCGGCGTCTCGGGCGTCGCCGACGGCGAGCGCGCGGGGGACATGGTCAAGGTCATGGTCGACGAGATGGCCGCGGTCGCGAGCCCGGGTGGGATCACGGAGGAGGAGTTGAAGCGCGCCAAGGCGGCGACGGTGAGTTCGATCCTCATGAACCTCGAGTCGAAGGCGATCGTCGCCGAGGACGTCGGACGGCAGATCCTCACCTACGGCGAGCGGAAAGCCCCGAGCGCGTTCATCGCCGAGGTGAACGCGCTCACGGCGAAGGACGTCGCGGACGTCGCGGCGAAGTGTCTCAAGTCCGCGCCGACGCTGTGCATGGTCGGGGACCTCTCCAACGCGCCCAGGTACGAACACGTCAGGGCCATGCTGGCGTGAGCGGAGCGAAGAGAAGGGGCGAGCGCGGCGAAGACGACTTAGGAGACGACGAAGAGGCGCGAGTGTGTACACGGAGAGTCGACGCGACGCGGAAGAGAGACGGCGCCGCGCGGAACGCCTCTCGCCGATTCCGTTTTGGAAACCCTACGCGTGAAAAAACCCTCCTCCTCCCGAACAGCGCCGAACCCACGCGCGCGCAACCAGTACGCGCGTCTCCGTTCTTCCCGTCGAACGCTCTCCCCGCCGCGCCGGCGCTCGTCGCTCGCGCGCTCACGAGGCGAGCCATTTGTTTCTCTCCCTGAGCGCGATGTCGTAGACGCCGACGTCCAGCCCGTCGACGCACCGCGCGACGCGCGCGCGCAGCACCGGCCGCGGCTCGTCCGGGTCCGGCCCCGCGCCCCTCGCGGCGTCGAGCTCGCCGATGTACTGGAACAGCGACCCGACGCGGGGGGGGTCGGCGCCGGAGGCGCGGCGCAGATCCACCCACAGCGACGCGTCCGCCATCGTCACGCGCGCGCGCCGCGCCTCGGGGTCGTACGACGACACCGTGCCCATGACGCGGACGGAGCGCTCGTGGAGCGCCTCCGCGCGACGCGCGAGGTCGGGGAGCGCGTAGATCGTGCCGTGGCGGATCATCCCGCGCGCGCGCCCCGGGGCGCCGGCGCGCGGAGAAGGAGTGACCGAACCAGCTCGCAAGCGAGCGAGGCGCGCACGCGTGCCCACTGCTGGTACCATTAGTTCTATTAGTCTTGAGTCTACCCTATCGTCGAACGGGTCCTACTGCCGAACGCGAGGGCGTTTTCAGTGAGCAAACAGTCTGAGTTTTTGGTTTTTAACATCGAAAGCGACGAAACTGCCTTTCTTTTAGAAACACACCCTGTGGCGTCACTCCGTCTCCTCTCCCTCGTCGAGAACGTCCTCCTCGCGCGTCTCCGCCTTGGTCGCCCACGCCTCGTCCTCCCCCCCGGACCCGCCGCCCGGACCCGATCTCCGCCCCCCGCCGCCCCCGCCGCCGCCCCCCGCCCCCCCGAGCGCGCTCTCCATCACCGCCACCGCCACCGCCATCTCGTGCGCCGTCTTCAGCAGCGGCGCAATCTCCTCGTCCGGGATGGCGTCGATGGCGGCTAAGTCCTCGCGCGCGATCGCGTCCTCGTCCGGAGACGCGCGCCACGTCACACCGCCTGGAACCGACGCGCGCCTCCGCGGCGACGACGCCTCGAGGAGGCGGTCCCGCCCCATGCTCGCGTCCGTCTCGAACCCGCGCCGGCGCGAGGCGCGCAGCGCCGCGGCGTTCGCCGCGGCGCGCGTGGGTGACGAGTGGCTCCCTTTTCGTCCGACGCGACGACGTTTCGGTTCGACGCCCGAAAGAAGCCGCGACGAGGAGGAGGCGCCGCCCCGCGTCGTCGAGCGGTCCCCGACGCCGATGCCGACGCCTCCTCTTTCGTCGGGGAACAGCCCGCCCTCGTCCAACAGGACGCGCTCCGGAACGCCGCGGAGCATCAGGCGCTGCAGCGCGACGTCGCCCCAGCCGACGTCGTCCGCCCGCGAGGCGGGGGCGCCGGGCGCGGCTGCTTTTTTTCCATCCGAATCATCGAGCGCGTCTCGCGCGGGGCTCGCCGGGGCGCCCCACGCGCCGCCGCCGCCGCCCCTCCGCGTCCTGCGGCGCTTCACCCCGCCCCGCGAGGGGAGGGCGCCGCGGCCGCCCGCTTTTCTTTCGGAGAGACCACCCGAAACGAGCGCGTTGTTTTTCGTCGGCGAACGCGAGACGACGGCCAGAGCCGCCGCGCGTTTCGCCGCGAACACGTCGTCGTCGTCATCCGCGTCAGGGAACGACCCCTCCTCCGAATCATCCCCCGCCTCCCCTCCGAGCGAAAAAGCCGCTCGGGTCCGACGCTTCGCGAGCGCGACGCGCTCGGCGCGCTTCGCGCGCGTCGCCTCGTGCGCCCTGAACGCCGGCGGCATCGCCTCGAGCGCGAGGGACGCGGCGCCCGACCCCCGCGCGGGAGGCGGCGGGAGCGACGACGATCCGGGACGACGATCCGGCGGACGATCCGGCGCCCCCGGGGCCCCGCCCTCTCTCTCGCCGCCGGTTCCTCGCGTCGGTTCCTCCCGTCGCGCGTCCCCGCCGCCCCCGTCTTCTCCCCCTCCCCTCGTACTACTCATCCTCCTCCTCCTCTCCCTCTCCGCCTCCGCCTCCCGCGTCGCGAAGGCGGCGTCGACGCATCGCACGATGGCGGGTAAATACTCGTCCAGCGTCTTTTCGTCCACGTCTCGCGCCCACTCGAACGCGTCCGCGGCGTACGCGAGGAGCTCCGCGCGCATCGTCGCCGTCGCTCGCGTCGCCGCGCGTTCGCCGCACCGCGCCGCCGCCGCCGTCGTCGCCGCCGAGAGCTTCGACCCGCGCGCGGCGGCCGCGACGCCCAGAGAAGCCGCGACGAGCGCCTCGGGGACTTTACCCGTCGCGACGCCGCGGGTGTGCGCGAAGTCCAGAAGCCTGCGCGCGTCGCGGACGAGCGGCGCGAGGTGCGCGGAACGGAGGTTGGCGGTGAGGCCTCCTGACACCGACGGCGAAGGCTCCTCGAGGAGGAGGGGGCCCGCCGCGTCCCGGTCGGACGCCGCCGCGGACGCGCCCCCGGGGGGCGGCGGCGCCGACGTCGTCTTCGGCCGAAGTCTCTTTCTGGACGCCGCCTCGGAGGTGTTCGGGTGGTGCGCGTTCGCGTCCGCGTGGGAGTATTCGGACGCGAGGTGTGTGTGTTTCTGAGGTGTCTTCTCCGCGTGCGCGTGGTGGTAGGCTTCCTCCGGGACGGCGGCGGCGGCTCTTGCGACGAACGCCTTTGGGTCCACGGGCGGGAGCCGGACGTCGTGGATGCGCTTGAGCTTGTTGAAGACTCGGCCGAGGGCGAAGACGTCGAGCTGGCACGCCTCCGCGACGTCGCGCATGGTGATGGGGAGTTGGTTCTGGCGCGCGGCGCAGTACACGCACGCGCCGACGAGGAGGACGGTCCAGTCGCCGTCGCCCCAGCGCCCCTCGGAGGCGCGCGTGACGAGCGCCCTTGCGTCCGCGGCGGCGTCGCGCGGGAGCTTGAGCTGGCCCGCGGCGAAGGTGACGCTGCGCGCGATGTTCTCGAGGTGCGTCGCCTCCTCGTCGCGGAACATCTTGCGCGCCATGCTCGGGGCGCCGCCCGCGGCGAGGGAGAGGCCCCCGCGCGCGGCCGCGAGGTGGCCCCCGTGCGTCGCGCCGTCGTGCAGGAACGTCCCGAGCGCGCCCGCGTCGTCGTACTGCACCGACGTCGAGAGCGCGCGCTCGCTCAGGACGTGCCCGCACGCGGAGCAGATGTCGCACCCGAGGTCGAACTCGTGCGTCACCTCCGCCGCGCCGCACGAGGGGCAGCGCCCCGGAAGGGCCTCGCCGCTCATCGCCGCCGACAACGCCGTCTCCGCCCGGGGCGCGCCGACCACAAGTGCCAAGTGCCGACGATCCGTCCTCTGATTTCGAGAAGCGGAGAGATCAGTCGAGGTTGCAAGTCTTGCTGCCCCGGGTCGTGGCCGGCGCCCCGGCAGGGATCACAGTCAGGAAACCGGATTGACGAACATCGCCCTCCGGCGCCCTTATTTCGTCCTCGTCACACCCACAAAACACGGAACGTCCGAGGAGGCGTCTATCCGCCCGCGTCCCCTCGCCGCGACACACCGCCGCCGCGCGCCGGGGCTCGCAGTCCGCGCCCGACTCGTCCCGTCGCCCGCCTCGCGTCCGTCCTCGCGCGATCGATCGAACCCGCCCGCGGCGCGTCGCGAGGCGGAGCCGATCGTCGGCGTTTTCAAACGCGGAGCGCCCGCGGTCGCCCCCGAGGGAAAGGCGCGCGCTTTCCCCGTCGTCGTCATGGCGGACGAACGATGGCACGACGCGGTGAAGAAGGTCGCGGAGGTGAGCAACAGGGAGCGCTTCGAGAAGCTCAAGGAGTCGCGCGCGAAGTACAAGGAGGAGGCGGCGCGGCAGAGGGCGGAGGCGGAGGCGGCGGCGTCCAGGTGCGAGACGCTCGAGCGCCAGCTCCAGATGCTCGTCGCGCAGGTGGAGTCCTCCGCCGCGTCGGAGGCGGAGGCGGAGGCGAGCGCGGGCGCGAGGGATGATGCCGCGGACGTGGCGGCGCTGGAGAGCGCCCTCGCGAAGGCGAACGAGGAGGTGAGGCGACTCCAGGACGTCTGCGCGAGTCGCTCGGTGGAGCTCGCGAAGGCGCAGCTGGACGCCAGCGAGGCGCGCAAGAGGGCGAAGAAGGCGGACGCGGACGTAGCGGGCGCGGACGCGAGCGCGACGTTCATGTACGGACTCCTCGTGGGGGCGGGGGTCGTCGCCTTCGCGGGGTACGCCGCGATGACCTACGCGATCAGACGTTGAAACGAAACCGCGAGCGGATCGTGGGCGCCGAGGAACGCGCGGCGGCGACGCCGTCGTCGTCATCAACCGACTATCCGACCCCCGACGCGCGCCGCGCCGCGTCCGCTTCCCAGCGCGCCACGGATCGAAACCGAGGTCGACCGGGACGTCCGGTCGAGCGCGCTCGTCCCCGTTTCAAAACGCCCGCGAAAAGTGGGTCAAGTTTTGGCGTTTGACCCTAAAATGTAACTGGTTATATTTTCAACAATCGGCCCCGCCGCCAAATCGCTCGGCGAGGGCTTCCGCAGTCACCGCCGAGCTCGTCAGACTGGGGCGCGTAGCGAAGTGGATATCGCGTCAGACTTCGGATCTGAAGATCGTGGGTTCGATCCCCACCGTGCTCACAATTTTTCATTTTTTTGCCTCAGGGACGTCGCGGACGACGTCCTCGTTCCAACGAGCCCATTTTCGCGTCGAACGGCGAAGTATGGAGGCGGCGGTGGACGTCGACGTGAGGGTGTCGAGGTGGTTCTTTTGCACCTTCTTTTTTTTTCCCATGCTTCCCCAAACCTGTGGCGCGATGATTTTCCGCCGCGCTCAATTTCATCGGCGCATCACTTCGTGCCCTCATTCGCCCTCCTCGACCTGGACGGCTCCTGGAGCGTTCGCGCCATCCCGCGCGGCGCGTCGCTCGGGCGCGATGGCCGGCGACGGCGACGACCCGGGCGACGCGCTTCCCAAGCCCTCGGGCGGCGGTTTCCGGATCCCGAAGCTCGCTCCCGCGCCTCCCCCCGCCCCGGACGCGTCGGCGGCCCCTCCTCCCGCGCTCGACGCCGGCGTCGGATCCGACCCCGCCGCCGCCGCCTCGTCGGCACCTCCTCCCGCCCCCGCCCCGGGTCCCGGCGGCGGCCGCGGCGCGCGCCAGCGCCCCCCGCGCGCGCGCAAGCACCGCCACCTCCTCGTCTTCGACCTGAACGGCCTGCTCGTGGACCGGCGCAGGTCCGCGTTCGCGGAGCCCGACGGCACGCGCCGAGCGCCGTCCGCGGTCCTCGGCAAGTTCCACGTGTACGACCGCCCGCACGTCGCCGAGTTCGTCCGCTGGGCGTTCGAGCACTTCACCGTCGGCGTGTGGTCCAGCGCCCAGCAGCACAACGCGAGGGCGCTCGTGAACCACGTCTGGGGCAAGTCGCGGGACAAGCTCGCGTTCGTCTGGGGCCAGGAGAGGTGCACGCACGTCGGCGCGATGGACCCGGCGCGGGGCGCGGGGAGCAAGCCCATCCTGCTGAAAGATCTCCGCGTGCTGTGGAGCCACCCGAGCTTCGCAAGGTTCGGGCCGAGGAACACCCTGTTACTGGACGACTCGCCTTACAAAGCCGTCCTCAACCCCGAGCACACCGCCATCCACCCGGCCGCGTACGAGGTGGCCGGCGGCGCCGCGGGAGGGACCGCGCGAGGAAAAGACGACGGAGATGGAGATGGGGGGGACGACAGCCGTACCGCCGACCGCGCGGACGCCGCGCGAAAAACGACAGCCGCGCAAACATCGGCCGAGAAGACGACGCTCGTGGACGAAGACGCCCCGCCGCTTCGGGGCGGCGCGTCTTCCGCCCCGAAGAGAGAAGCGGCGGGGGGCTCGGACGACGTCCTGGGCGTCGGGGGCGCGCTCCGCGAGTACCTCTCGAGGCTGGCGGAGGCGGAATTCGTCGACGATTTCGTCCGCGCCAACGCGTGGGCGTCCGTCGGGAGGAGCGCGCCGCCGAGCGACGCGGCGGTGATGCGCCTCGCGCGGCGGGGCGCGTCGCGCGTGGAACGCGCCGCGGAGGCGGCGAAGGTCACCGGCCGAGACGCGAACGAGATCGACCTCCCCGTCGAGGAGGAGTCGGACAAGGACCCCGTCGAGGAGGAGTCGGACGACGACCCCGCGAGCGCTCGCGCGCCGATTCCCGAAGCGGGCGCGCCCTCCCCGAAGCGGCGTAAGGCGCGTCACTTCGACGGGTCCGGCGCGTCGGCGTTCATCCGCCGGTGGGCGTGGAAGCGCGAGGCGAAATCGGACGAGGAGCGCTTCGAGCGTCCGTACGATCACGAGATGCGCGTTCGCCGCGGCGCCGATGGCGACGACGACGACGTCTTGATCGCGATGTCTTTCGCGCAGGCTCGCCACGACGCCCCGAGCGGCCTCGGCGGCGCGGAGGGCGGGTTCGCGAGCACGGTGTGGGACTCGTCGATCGTCCTCGCGAAGTACGTCGAGAAGCACCAGGAACGGTTTCGGGGGCTTCGGGTCTGCGAGCTCGGCGCGGGGTGCGGGTTGGTGAGCGCGGCGCTCGTCAAGGCGGGCGCGGCGCGGGTCGTCGCCACGGACCTCGCGCCGAACCTCCGACTCCTGAGGCAGAACCTCGAGGCGACGTGCGGCGGGGACGCGCGGGAGAGGGGGATCTGGGCGGTGGAGGCGCTGAAGTGGGGGCGGGAGGACGCCGCGGCGCTCGCGGCGCGCGAACGGTTCGATCTCGCCGTCGCCGCGGATTGCATGTACGTCCCGGAGGCGGCGAGGGATCTCGCGGAGACCCTCGTCGCGCTCGCGGAGTGGAGGGCGGAGGAGGAGGAGGAGGAGCGGGGGGACGGCGACGAGGGAGCGGCGGGAGGAGGAGGAGGAGGGGGACGAAGTGCGTCCGCCGCCGCGACGGCGCGGTACCGCCCAGGGGCGGTTCTGATGGCGCACGGACGCAACCGCCAGGCGGAGTCGGCGTTCGAGGCGGCGATCGAGGCGGTGGACGTCGCCGCCGAGAAGGGGGCCGAGGCGACGAACCGGCGAATCGTCGCGCTGGTCCGAACCCCGGTCGCCGACGAGGACCTGGACGAGCTGTACCAGTGCTCGGACGTCGCCGTGGCGCACTACGCCGCGAGGGTGGTCGGGGCGAAGGGGGCGAACGCGCGGGAGGCGAGCTAGGGGACGAGCGCGGCGCAGCGAACGCGCGGCGAACGCGAGCGAATGCGTTTTTTTATTTTTAATTCTTCGGTACTTTAATTTCGGAGGAGGCGTCTTACGAGAGGCGCCGCGCGCCGAGAGGGTCGGATCCGGTCGGGTCGGGTCCGGTCGCCCGCCCTTCTTGAATGAAGCCCTTCCCGAAGCCCTCGGTTCTCGTTGATGGTCGCTCGCCCTCGGTTCTCGTCGACGGTCGCTCTCGTCGTCCCTCGGTTCTCTTCGACGGTCGCTCTATCGTCGTCCCTCGGTTCTCGAACACTCGTCGCTCACTTCTTCTCGTACACGTCCACGCTCTTGAACTTTTTCCACGCGTCCATGCTGACCCTCTTCGCCATGGACTTGATCTGCTTGTTCGGCCCGAGCTCGACCATCTCGTCCTTCCCGCTCGCGAGCAGGTTCCGCATCGTCGCCTCCCACCTCACGGGCGACGTGAGTTGCTCCGCGAGCAACTTTTTCATCTTCTCCGGGTCGTTCGGCATCGGCTCGCCCGTGACGTTCGAGTACACCGGAATCGCCGGCGCGCGGATCGCCACCTTCCCGAGGGCCTCCTCGAGCTTCGCCCTCGCGCCGTCCATGCGCGCGGTGTGGAACGCGCCGGAAACCGCCACGGGCGCGGCCTTCATCGCGCCCGCGTCCGTCGCCTCCTTCGCGACCAGATCGAGCGCGGCCCTGTCGCCGCTCACGACCCGGCCCTGCGGGAAGAGGTAATTCGCGACGTCGCACACCGCGTCGGGCGTCGCGCACGCGGCCTTGGCCTTCTCGACGCACCGCTCGAGGACGTCGTCCGCGAGGCCGACGACGGAGAGCATGCCGTGGTCGCCCTCCGCCGCCGCCGCCTTCATCGCCTCGGCGCGCGCCTTGACGACGCGCATCCCGTCCTCGAACGACATCGCGCCGGCGTGCACCAACGCGCTGTACTCGCCGAGCGAGAGCCCCGCGCACGCCGCGCAGTTCGCGACGAACGCCGGGTCCTCCGCCTTGAGCTTCTCGACCGCGCACAGGTTCGCGAGGAACAGAGCGGGCTGCGCGAACTCGGTGTCGTCGAGCGTCTCCTTCGGGCCCTCGACGCAGATCTTGTGCAGGTCGTACCCGAGAATCTCGCGCGCCGTCTCGCGCATCGCGCGCACCGAGGGCAGGTCGGCGACCTCGGGGGAGGCGAGCATGCCCACCGCCTGCGAGCCCTGGCCCGGAAACAGGAACGCGATCGGGCCCGAGGGGGCGGCAGGTCCGGAGGCGGAGGCGGAGGCGGAGGCGGGGGATGACTGCTGCTGCTGGGGTTCGGTGGCGTCGCTGATTTTGTCGTCGTCCTTGTCCGACAGAGTCATCGCGGCGACGTTCCCAGGGAGGACTCCTCCGTTCGCGGCGGCTTCCCTGGCGCGCTCGGCTTCGATCGCCGCGCGCCTCGCCTCCGCGCGTTTCTTCTTCCACTCCTTCTTCTCGTCCTCGTGGCGTTTGTTCCTGCGCTGTTCCGCGTAGCTCGGCTCGAAGTCCTTCGGCCACGCGGCGACTGTCTCCGGCCCGTAGTCGTACAGCGCCCACCAGTCGCCGAGGTCCCTGTGCGGTTCGGGTCGTCGCGGCGTCTTCGCGTATTTGCGCTCGAGCGCCAGAATCTGCCCGCGCACCGTCTCGTCGGGGATGGCGACGTCCACGGGGAGCTTCCTCCCCGGGTTCAGGTACGGGTCGTAGTCCTCCGTCTTGACCGTCGGGTCGGCGCCCTCGCTGAGTAAATACTCGTAGAGCTCGAGGTAGCCGTCGTACTGCGCCAGGTACGCGGCGCGGTGGAGCGGGGTGTATCCCCGGGGGTCGCGCTGGTTCACCGCCGCGGGGCAGTGGCGCAGGACGTGGTGGAGCATGTCGATCTGCTTGTACGTCGTCGCGAAGTGCACGGGGCCGCCCGCGCCGTTGTCCTGGGTCCAGTAGTACGGGTCGTTCTCCATGATCATCGCGAGCTGCTCGG
>MDSW01207986.1_pt1 | contig 29415 bp, 30 predicted proteins | sample 811171 | NCBI WGS metagenome assembly MDSW01 (sample SAMN05326641, study PRJNA326480) | marine metagenome | isolation source: seawater | place: Atlantic Ocean: North West | collected 2012 | reverse complement strand
TGATTTCATTATTTACTAAATATGTAGAAAATTTTCTTCTTAAGATCAAAAAAATTAACGCAAAAAAATTGGATTGTTTTTAAATATTTAATGGTGAGCCCGACAGGATTCGAACCTGTGACCCACTGATTAAAAGTCAGTTGCTCTACCAACTGAGCTACGGGCCCTTCAACGTGATTAAGAAGGGATAGGCTTATCAATAGAAATAATCAAGACTATAATTGAACTTTGAAATAAAAATATTTAAAAGCTATTTTATTTGACTAAAAAATGAGTTAGGACTCTAGAGTTTTCCCTAATTCTAAGGAATATTCGATGCAAAACCATAATGGAGGCAATTTTCAAAATTTATCATTCATTAAGATGCATGGACTGGGAAACGATTTTATGATAATTGATGCTCGAACTAGCGGCTTAACAATCAAAAGTGATATGATAAAGCTTTTGGCTCACAGGAATTTTGGTGTAGGCTTCGATCAACTTGCTATTCTATATGCCTCTAATAGGGCGGAGGTTTCGGGAAAGTTGAGGTTCTGGAACGCAGATGGCTCTGAGTCACCAACTTGTGGTAATGCGACACGATGTGTTGCGGGTTTTCTTATAGAAGAAGGCCATCACAAAGAAATCACGCTAGCAACACCGAAATCCGATTTAAAGTGTAAATCCTTAGGAAATGGGATTATATCTGTTAATATGGGTCAGCCGCAATTTGATTGGTCTCAAATTCCGTTGTCGCTAAAATGTGACACCAATCATCTTCCTTTGGACGGGGACCCTATTGCAACAAATATAGGAAACCCTCATTGCACCTTCTTCGTGAAAAATCTTTCCAGTGTCAATATAAACAATTATGCTAGATTTGAGACTGATAAATTGTTTCCTGATAGAACAAACGTGCAAATTGCAGAAATAGTCGAAAAAGGTAAGATCAAAGCTCGTGTATGGGAACGGGGCGTAGGAATAACATTGGCCTCTGGATCGTCTGCCTGCGCTGTAGCAAGCGCAGCATTTCGAAGGGGGTATACTGGGAAAACCAATAAGATAATTATGGAAGGTGGAGAATTGAACGTTTCATTGGAACAAGACGGGGTTTGGATGGCTGGGAAAATAGCTAGAGTGTACGATGGAGTGATAGCAGAAGGTTTTTTTCGTAAAAATGGTTAAAGAAATCAAAAACCTGGGAACCAAATACGTAACATTCGGATGCAAATTAAATTCATACGAAACCGAAGGAATTAAGAATCTGTGTGATACAGTAGGGTTGGCAAATACTACAATCATAAATTCCTGCGCCGTCACGGCTCAAGCCGTAAGCAAAACAAAAAAATATATAAGAAGATCAAAAAAAGAAACTCCAAATAACAGGGTTGTTGTTACTGGATGCGCGGCTCAGGTAGAGCCAAAAGCATTTTCTGAAATGAAAGAAGTAGACCATCTTGTCGGAAATTCGGAGAAACTCTCAAAAAGTATTTGGGAAAAAATAGAAAAAAGCAATAATCTATTGAACCAGAGTAAAGTGATTAAGGTTAAAGACGTTTTTGCTGTCAAGAAAAGAAAACTGTCTTCCTTAAACGTAAATGGTATCGGCACTCGAGCAAGAGCCTATGTACAAATACAAAATGGATGTGACCACAGATGTACCTTTTGCATTATCCCTTATGCTCGAGGGAACTCTAGATCTGTAAATGTGGAGGATGTTGTTAACCAAATAAAAAATTTAGTTAAAAAGGGTTTTTATGAAGTTATTTTGACAGGGGTAGATATAACCTGCTGGGGAAACGATCTTCCAGGCTCACCTGGTTTAGGTTTTTTAGTGAAAAAGATCTTAGAATCTACACCAGAGCTAGCACGGCTGCGCCTATCATCTATTGATCAAGTTGAAATAGATGAAGATTTAATGAAAATAATGGTGACCGATAAAAGATTAATGCCTCATCTTCATTTATCACTTCAATCAGGGAATAATTTAATTTTGAAGAGAATGAAAAGGCGCCACTGTAGAGAGGATATTATCGAATTTTGCGATCGCCTCCGATCAGATAGGCCAGAATTTGTGTTCGGTGCCGACATAATCGTAGGGTTCCCCACCGAAACAGACGAAATGTTTAAAAGCACTCTGGAGTTAGTTTCAAGATGCAAATTAACCTGGCTTCACGTTTTTCCATTTTCAGCTAGAAATGGGACACCAGCTGCTCGAATGCCTAAAGTCAACGAAAAATCAATTCAGATTAGAGCCAAGATGATGCGAGATCTCGGTTCATCGATGGTCGAGAAACATATGACAGAGCAATTAGGCACAGTTCAAACTGTGCTGATGGAAGATCCTACGAAAGGGAGAACGGAGAGTTTTGCTGAAGTAATAACAGATGTTGAAATGCCGATTGGAAAAATACTAAATTTAAAGATCTTGGGTAACAACGGACATCAGCTTTTTGGAAGTCCAGTTTAATTGGTCCCATTAGACATAAGTTAGCTGGCGTAGCGCTTCACCTAACGTAATTCCAACACTAACGGCCAAATTCAAGGACCTACCTCCGCCTGGCATCGGGATAACTACCGCATCATCAACACTTTCTCTAACATTATCTGAAACGCCCGATGATTCATTTCCAAAAATTAACGAATCAAATTCTTTGAACTTAAAACCCCACAAATCTGTCTTGCCTGAAGTTGTCAGAAGAATATTCCTCCCTTTGTTCGTTTCTCTCTTTTGGTGTTCACAGTACAACAAATAATTCATATGTGTTTTGGGCTTAATTAAATCAGAGTAATCCAATGCTGCACGCTTTAGAGCCTTTGAAGAAAATGGAAACCCACAGGGCTCGATGACATGCAATTGAACACCAAAGCAGCCACATAGCCGCCATATTGTTCCCATATTCTGCGCTATTTCCGGTTGAAACAACACTATTTCCAAAGATTTATTTAATCTTAACTCATCCATATGTTGAACCAACCAAAGTGCGTCGTATAGTCCTTTTTAAGATAACGTATTGAAAAATTCTGCATAACACTCTATGTCCTACCTTAAAGAGCGTGTAGACTCAAATAATTCGGAAAGAAAACTAGGGAACAATATGTCTCAATCAAATGACGAAAATGCGACCCGTCGGGATTTCCTCTACATTGCTACAGCTGCGACCGGGGCAGTTACTGCAGCGGCAGCTGGGTGGCCTTTGATAAATCAGATGAATCCGTCCGCAGATGTGCAAGCGCTTTCATCAATTGAAGTTGATGTGGCAGGTATGGAGCCCGGTTCACAACTGACTGTAAAATGGTTGGGCAAACCAGTTTTTATTAGACGACGAACTCCGGAAGAAATAGAAGAAGCGAGGACCGTTAATATTGCAGAATTACCTGACCCCAGTTCAGGCAACGCAAACAAAGAAGCTACTGACGCATCTGACGAAAACAGGACCTTAGATGCTGAGGGAGAGTGGCTAGTTATGATTGGTGTATGCACTCACTTTGGCTGTGTGCCCTTGGGGGATGCCGGAGACTTCAACGGCTGGTTTTGTCCGTGTCATGGATCTCATTACGATACGGCTGGAAGGATACGGAAGGGACCTGCTCCTCGAAACTTAGATATACCCATTGCCACGTTCATCGGTGATGATGTGATAAAGTTAGGTTAATTTGCGTAAGGGAGAGATGACATGAGCGGTATACCTCATGATAAATACAAGCCAAAGCCTGGATTTGAGACATGGCTCCACAAGAGGTTGCCTATTGGAGCGTTGATTTACGATACCTTAACCATACCGACTCCAAAGAACCTTAACTGGATGTGGATTTGGGGTAGTGTTCTAACTATTTGTTTAATAGCGCAGATCATTACTGGTATCGTTCTAGTAATGCACTACACACCCCACGTTGATCATGCCTTTGATAGCGTTGAGCATATAATGAGAAATGTTAACGGGGGATGGGCTATACGTTATATCCACATGAATGGTGCTTCCCTTTTCTTTTTAGCAGTTTACCTTCACATTTTCAGAAGTCTCTACTACGGATCCTACAAAGCACCAAGAGAAATCACTTGGATTATTGGGATGCTAATATATTTAGCTATGATGGCTACAGGGTTTCTCGGGTATGTTTTGCCTTGGGGACAAATGTCGTTCTGGGGCGCCACGGTTATCACCGGTATTTTTGGGGCCATTCCTTTTATTGGGGAACCAATTCAAATGTGGCTTCTTGGTGGACCTTCGGTTGACAACGCGACTTTAAACAGATTTTTTAGTCTTCATTATCTAATCCCTTTTGTAATTTTAGGACTGGTCGTTGTTCATATTTGGGCATTTCATACAACAGGAAACAATAATCCAACAGGCGTCGAAGTGAGACGGACGTCTAAAGAGGAAGCAGCAAAAGACACTGTGCCTTTCTGGCCATACTACGTGATCAAGGATCTTGTAGCTATAGTTGCAATCTTAGTTTTATTCATTGCAGTAGTTAGCTTCATGCCAAATTATTTAGGTCACCCAGACAACTATATACCGGCCAACCCTTTAGCGACACCCGCACACATCGTGCCCGAATGGTATTTTCTGCCCTTCTATGCTATCTTAAGAGCCTTCACTGCGGACGTATGGATTGTACAAGCAGCATCGTTTTTGACCGGAGGGATAATCGATGCTAAATTTTTCGGTGCTCTTGCGATGTTTGGAGCAATCTTAGTGATCGCAATGGCCCCTATCTTGGATACGTCTTCTGTACGGTCAGGGCGTTATCGCCCACAATTCAGATGGTGGTTTGCAATACTTTGTGTTGATTTTGTAGTACTAACGTGGTGCGGAGCAATGCCGGCAGAAGAACCCTATTCAACGATCTCTCTTATAGCTTCAGCTTACTGGTTTGGATATTTCTTGATAGTTTTACCAGTATTGGGAATAACAGAAACACCAAGACAGCAACCAGACACTATTGAACAAGACTTCAATAATAATTATGAAAAAACTGTTTCAGAGAAAGCATTGAAGGCCGAAATAACGCCTGCTGAGTGAACAAAGGATTAACAACTTCATGATTAAAAATTTCATCTTTTTTTTAATTTTCTCGATTATGATTCCGGCTCAGTCTGTGTTAGGTGCAAGCACTGCTGCAAAAGAAGTTGAGGATATAGATTTTAATTTTGAGGGTCCTTTTGGGACATACGATAGAAACCAACTTCAGAGAGGTTTGCAAGTTTTTACAGAAGTGTGCGCCAGTTGTCATGGCTTGTCACAAGTAGCTTTCCGAACCCTTTCAGATCCGGGTGGCCCTGAACTGGAACCAGAACAAATGAAAGCTTATGCAGCTCTGTATGAAATTTATGACAGCGATCTAGATGATTTCAGAGCAGCAAAGCCAGTCGATAAGTTTCCTGTATCAGCTGTCGAAAACGCGCCTGATTTGAGTCTGATGGCCAAGGCACGAGCTGGTTTCCATGGGCCGTACGGCCTTGGGATCAACCAACTTTTGAAGGGAATGGGTGGACCAGAATATATAGCAAATCTTCTGCTTGCATTTAATGAGGAAGAGAAGGAACAAGCCGGTATAGTGTTATATGGAAATGACATATACCCAGGCGGCTGGATAGCCATGGGACAACCACTTTGGGGAGATGATGTAGAATATGTGGATGGAACTGAAGCAACCCTGGAGCAAGAAGTTGAGGACGTGTCTGCGTTTCTAATGTGGGCGGCTGAGCCCAAATTGAATGCAAGGAAAGAATTTGGGTTTACAGCAATTCTTTTCCTCGCACTTTTGGGTATCCTTTTGTTCCTTACGAATAAGCGGCTATGGTCTCGTTACAAAAGCAGGTCCTAGAAACCAAAGTCTTATCCGTCTTGACAATTAAAAAATAAATTTTATCAATAATGGTCCACGAGAATTAGATTGGTACTAGACTAGAGCGTCTTCCAGAGGGTTATGAATTAAGAATGAGCAAACAAATCGGTTGAAGCCATTAACGATAAATGAGAGAGGTGAGCTTCAAAATGTCTTTTAATAGCTTTGGCCACATGTTTAGAGTTTCCACTTGGGGAGAAAGCCACGGACCAGCCATCGGTGTGTTAATTGATGGGTGCCCGTCAAACATAACTCTCGCAGAAGAAACTATTCAGGTTGATTTAGACAAACGTAAACCTGGAGTTAACAAATTTACCTCGCAGAGAAAAGAACCAGACCAAATAAAGATATTGTCTGGAGTTTTTGATGGTTTGACGACTGGAACTCCGATTCAACTGCTGATAGAGAACAGAGATCAAAAATCAAAAGATTACAGCGAGATATCTGAGTCTTTCAGACCTGGTCATGCAGATTTAACCTATCATCTTAAATATGGAAATAGGGATTACAGAGGAGGTGGCCGATCCTCTGCTCGTGAAACAGCTTGCAGGGTTGCTGCGGGTAGTGTAGCCAGAGAAGTGCTTAAATCTCTTTATCCATCGTTAAAAATTTTTGGCTATCTCATCCAAATCGGGGTTCATAAGATAAATCGTGATAACTTTGATTACAAAGAAATTAATCGGAATTCTTTTTGGTGTCCTGATAGCCAAGCCGTAAAAGAGTGGGAGTTGTATCTTTCACAAGTGCGAAGAAATGGAAATTCAGTAGGCGCAATATTAGAAGTAATAGCATCCGGTGTTCCAGCCGGAATAGGGGCACCTATCTACAGGAAGTTGGATTCTGATATTGCCAGTGCGCTAATGTCAATCAATGCAGTAAAAGGAGTGGAGATAGGGGACGGGATGGACGTTTCAGAACTTACTGGAGATCAAAACGCTGACGAAATTCTCATGGAGCATTCCCAGCTCTCTTTTGCTTCGAACCACTCTGGAGGAATTTTGGGTGGCATAACAACCGGCCAAGATATTATTACAAGGTTGGCAGTCAAACCGACGTCCTCTATTCTAAAACCTACCAGGACGATAAATAAGTCCGGCGACCAAGTCGAATTAGTAACAAAGGGCCGACATGACCCATGTGTAGGTATAAGAGCTGTCCCAGTTGGAGAAGCAATGCTAGCTTGTGTTATTTTAGATCACATTCTGCTGCACCGAGGTCAAAACGAAAAGAACCAGGGGAAAATTGGATAAAGCTTTTGAAAAAACTTTCCTATCCAATATCCTTTTTTCCTTTTAGCAAGAACTCTATGGCCCCACTTGATCCCCTAACAGGGCTCTCTATTATCGTCTCAACTGACCAACCTTCAACGTTTAAAAAATCAACAACTTTTTTACAAGCTGTTTCAAATAAATTTTGATCTTTAACAGCACCTTTCTTCGAAATATTGTTTCGACCTACTTCAAATTGTGGTTTTATAAGAGCAACCAAAATGCCTGAAGGCTTCACAAATTTTAAAGGCACTTTAAGTATTTTTGTCAAGGAAATGAAGGCCGCATCACACACAATTAAGTCCACCCTGGGTATTTTCAGACCAATCAAATCCCGAGCGTTTACTCCCTCAAAGCTAACAACCCTCTCGTCTTCTCTCAGTTTTTTGTGCAGCTGATCTCTACCAACATCTACGGCAAAAACTTTTTCACAACCATAGTGCAAAAGTACATCCGTGAAGCCGCCTGTAGAGGCACCAATATCGATAGCTATGCCGTTAAGACGTGTCATATTAAATTTTTTCAAGGCAAAATCTAGTTTTAGAGCTGCTCTGCTAACCCATGGATTCGGATTATTCAGGATTTCTACTTTGTCACTTTGTTTAATCATTTGAGAAAGCTTCTTGGCTTTAGCACTGTTTACTGTAACTAAACCATGCTCAAAAACAAACTTAGCTCTCGCTCTTGACTCTACCAATCCAGAGTCCACCATTAATCGATCCAAGCGCTTTTGCATGCTGATTGTTTCAACCTTCTACAATAATAGCAAAATTATTCGTATACTTAATTAATATCAATCCCTATATTCATCTCAAGGATAATAATTGGTGCAAAGTCGGGATACGCAAAGCCTATGTTAAAACGACAACAAATTGGCGATAACGAAAAATCTCAAGTCGAAGAATGGTTTCTCACTCTTAGAGACCAGATATGTTTGGCCTTTGAGTCGGTGGAGACCGATCAAAAGTCTGGGATTTTCTCTCAGTTACCACCTGGAAGGTTTCAAAGGAAAGAAACTTCAAGAGAAAGTTCAACAAACGAGGATGCAGGCGGTGGAGTAATGTCAATAATGCGAGAAGGTCGGGTATTTGAAAAGGTTGGAGTAAATATTTCAACAGTTTTTGGACAATTGGGAAAACAAGCGCAAGAAAGTATAAGTGCTAGACGAAACGTCCCTGGTCTGGAGAAAGATCCTCGTTTTTGGGCTTCAGGAATTAGCTTGGTCGCGCACATGCGCTCACCTAAAACCCCTGCTGTACATATGAATACAAGAATGTTTTGGACACCGGGGGATTGGTGGTTTGGTGGAGGTGCTGACTTGAATCCAATGCTGGAAAACTCCGATGACACCTCCTTTTTCCATAATGAGCTGCGTAAAGCATGTAACCTTCACGACCCTTCATACTATCCAAGATTCAAAAAATGGGCAGATGAGTACTTCCTAATAAAACATTGGAACGAACCTCGCGGAGTTGGTGGCATTTTTTTCGACGATCACTGTACAAACAATTGGGAAGAAGATTTCGCTTTCACAAAGGATGTTGGAAGGGCTTTTTTAAAAGCCTTCGTTCCGCTAACAAGAAAGCATTGCAATGAAGAATGGACTCAAGAGGAAAGAGAAATACAGCTAATCAAACGGGGTCGATACACAGAGTTTAATCTTGTATATGACCGAGGAACGCAATTCGGCCTCCACACTGGTCACAATCCTGAAGCTGTTCTAATGAGTTTGCCACCAATCGCCAAATGGCCCTAAAGTTTTGACACTATTGAATGGCCTTGAGCTGGGAGAGAAGTGCTTTCCTAGTTAGTGACATATTTGACTCTAACCAAATAGTTTTTATTTCTGCTATTAGCTCTCCCAGCTGCTTTGAGGGTTCCACATAAATTATGAAGTCTTTAGTAGCTAATGGAAACTTTTTAGAGGAACCAAAATTTATTTCAGCAATAATTTCCTTTTCTTGGCCTTCATGAAGTTCATCAAGAAAAATCAGGAAACTTCTTAAAACTAGATTCTTGCCATACTTGTAACTCTTAACTCTCAGAGACGAATTGTCTTGCGATATATTCAAAATTATTTCAACCGCAGATCGATCCCTTTTTGATATGGGCCAATCTAAAATCAAAGATGCGACGGTCTTTCGACTTAAAGATACCAATCGATTTAGGGCATCTGGCTTAAGATTGAAACGCTTTTCAAATCCTAATAATTTACTCAAATTTTGAACGTCTGCCTGAGGAATAACTACGTCCAACACACCACATAATTTCATAGCCTCTAACGCGAATAAGGGATTCTCTGCTTTTAAAAGTTTTTTAATTTCGTCCCAAATTCTTTCTTTACTTAACGATTTTAACCCATTTAGGCTCTCAGCACAGGCTGAAAGAACGTTTGGTTGAATAGAATTTTTTTTCTTTCCATATTGCGCAAGGAACCTAAAATATCTAAGCACACGCAAGTAGTCTTCTTTAATCCTATCAATTGGCTTTCCAATAAATCGAACTTCACCACTCATCAAATCATTCCAACCACCAAGCGGGTCCAATATTTGTCCTTCGATAGTCATATACAATGCATTCATTGTAAAATCACGGCGTTTCGAGTCTTCTAAATAACTTTTCGAAAATTTTACTTTGGCATGACGACCATCGGTATTAATATCTGATCTAAATGTAGTTACATGAAATAAGATTTTATGAAGAACTACCGTAATCGTGCCATGAGATATACCTGTTTCCAGTGTTTTAAACTGAAATTTTTTACACAGTTCTAAAACTTCGTTCGGCATAGCGTCCGTAGCTAAATCAATATCAAAACTGGTGATGCCTAATATTGCGTCTCTAACACAGCCTCCAACCAAAAAAACCTCTGCTCCATCTGACGATAAAGCTTTTAATAAATTTATTACTTCAGGGACCGCTAAAATTTCAAAAGAAACTCCACTCTTTTTATTCTTAGTTGACATCGATTTGAGACCAATCTGCAAAAGTTTTTACGATGTGTGCGGTTGCACCCCATATATAATAGGGTCCATACGGAATTGCATAATAACCTTTTTCTTTACAATTTATCACTAATTTATGGATATTCATATTTTTCTTATTTAGTAGAAAGTTTAGAGGCACTTCAAAAATTTCTCTTACTTCTGATAAATTAGGCCGTAGGTGTGAAATTTCCTCAATGATACAGATAAAAGGTGTCACTATAAAACCTGTACTCGTTTCATGGCTGGGAAGCCTTCCCAGAATTTTTGTTTTACTACTGTCCAAGCCAATCTCTTCCTCTGCCTCACGTAGAGCAGCAGATAACTCGCTCTCATCAATTCTTTCCACTCTGCCACCTGGGAACGATATTTGACCAGGATGGTTTTTTAGCCCCAAGGCCCTTCTTGTAAATATTACAGTCGGACCACTTGGGGAATTATAAATTGTTATAAGCACCGCAGCCGGGATCAAAATTTTTTTCTTGTCTTGACTGGACTCATTTAAGTTGAAGTCTGGGGTAACCTCAAAAGAGTTATCATTAACAGACAGAAGATCAAAAGATATGTTTTTAAAAAAATTGGGCATTTTTAATAAAATTAAGACACAATATCCCTTTCAAAATTTACTCCCCCGTTTTTTCAAGTTTTCTGGCTTGAAACTATAATGTTGGCCACAAAATTGACAATCTGCTGTCACATAACCGGCTTCATTAACCATTGTCTCAAGTTCTCGGAGTGAGTAGATCGACAGCGTCTTTTTTACTTTTATAGAGCTGCAAGAACAGCCAAACACTATTTTTTGGTATTCCATAAGTTTTAAGTCTTGCTGATGGAAAAGTCGATATAATAATTCTTCCTGAGACACTTCATAGTTTAGCAATTCTCTATCATCAACAGTATTTAGAAAAATCTTTGCTCTATTCCAATATTCATTCTGCTCAATTAGAGAGTCCTTTGGTATATATTGAATCATTATACCTCCCCCTACAAAATTTGAGTCTAATTTAAAGTTATGGTCTTGTCTTACAATTATTTTAAAGAATGTTGGTAGCTGCTCAGATTGTTCAAAATAATGTTCTGCACAATTCGACAGGGATTCTCCTTTAAACTCAGTAATACCTTTATAAGGTTCCGAGCCACGACCCTGGTCGATAATGATAGCAAAAAACCCTTTACCAAGATTTCTAATTCCTGACAGCTTCGTATTTTTTATGCCACTTGAGTCAAAACTTGCAAAACCTCTTATTTTTGCTGAGGCGTTTATTTTTGTAGGGCTTTTATAATCCGTCGAAATTAACTTTATTGCTCCCGTTCCACGTACCTGAAAAGATAACTTCCATCGCATCTTAATAGTTTGGCCAACAAGACAATTTAAAATAAGGGCTTCAGAAAGCAGGTAAGAAACTTTTGGCGGATAATTGTGCTTAGATAAAATTGTGCGTATACTTCTGTTTAATCGTACCGATCTGCCACGAATACTAGTATCTTGCAAAGTGAAAGGAACGAGGGAATCTTCTAAAATATTCTTGTTGTTTTTATAAATATTACTCAAACTTAGGCTCCAAAAATCATATTTGTTTTTCAGTCTAGGATATGTAATTCTTTAATTCAAATTATACAAATTTGTTGCACTATTTGTAACTTTGCAAAGGATAAATCAACTGATGAGAAGATTCGGCGAAGCCATAAATTGGGAAAGAAAATACCTTACTAGAGTTGGGGTTTATGGAATAATTAAGGTTGGAAACGATATTCTTCTCACAGAAGAAGATGGCGATGAAATACTTTTGCCAGGTGGTGGAGTCGATCAAAACGAGCATATGACTCACGCTTTGGTTCGAGAGTGTTATGAAGAGACTGGTTGGAAAGTTCTTCCTGTACGAAGATTGGGCGCCTATCAAAGATTTGTTTTTATGCCCGAATATAATTTGTGGGCACACAAAGTGTGCCATATTTATCTTTGTCGCGGTATATATCCCATTTCTTCGCCTACTGAAAAAAAACATGTTGCGCTAATCTCATCCGTAAAGATGGCAGAAATGCTGTTAGGAAAAAATCTTGGAGATATTAGCTTTGTGAAAGATTTTGCAACTTCACAGTCCGAGAATAGAAAGAAGTTCAGCCGTCGGCCAGCTATCAGGAGGTAATTGTATCGACATCTGAAGTCCACGCACAGCTTGACGGGTCTTAGCACCAAGAATTCCATCCACCTTTCCAACATCAGCTCCCAAATCTTTAAGGAACACCTGTAATTGCATCATTTGACTTTTACTTAAAATTGGTTCGGGATTTTGACTTAGATAGACGGGTAAATTCTTTAATCGATTAGCAAGATATGCAGCTGCCAAAGCATATACTAGACTATTGTTCCACTCTAAAAAAACATTGAAATTTGGATATACCATGAACTTTGGGCCCTTTCGGCCTTGTGGCAACAGTAGTGTGGCTTGTCTTTGGTCTGTGCTACCATAGAAGCCTCCTCCTCTGGGCTTTACTCCTAAAATTTCCCATTCAGTTAAAGATCGCGATCTTCCAAAACCCGCTTCTTTCCAATGAAAATTTTCAGGTAAAATGACTTCTTCTATCCAGGGTTCATTCGGAATCCATCCTAAACCCGATATCATTCTGGCGGCAGTTGAAATAGTGTCAGCCACGCTGTTATTTAAATCAACTTTTCCATCACCGTCTCCATCAGAACTAAATGTTAATATATCTGAAGGGAGCATCTGGATTTGTCCTAACTCACCAGCCCATGCTCCTTTTGAACCTAATGGATCAATAACTTTTTTTCCCACCAACTCTACTGCTGCAAAATATTCATTCTGAAAAAACTCACTTCTTCGACAGTCAAATGCTAATGTAGCTAGTGAACTTAAAACATGGAAGTTTCCTTGCACAGCACCAAAATCAGTTTCCAGTGCCCAAAATGCAGTGATAACTTCCTCCGGAACACCATACTGTTGATAAACACTCTCGAAAAGAAGTGAATACTCGCTTATTTTTTTTCTGCCAGTTTCGATCCTATAATCATTCACAAACTTTTTAGTAAAATCAACAAAACCCATACTAAAGGCAGCTTGAGAACGATCAAGCTCCAAAACCCTATTCACATAATCTGTATTATTGATAGATTTCTTGACGGCGTGCTGGGGTAATCCAATTTCTTCGCCTCTTTTTGATAAGTCGGACAAAAATCTATCAAATGATCCACCACAAGTTATTAAGTCCGGTTTAGAATCTGCAGCTGAAGACCACACAAAAACAAAAATGGATGAAAGAAATAAAATAAAAATCAAAGGCAAATTAGATAATCCTTCGTTTTATTTACTCAAACCCAGTACGTCCAACATGTCATAGTGACCAGGATCCTTATCGACTCCCCATATCGCAGCTTTTATAGCTCCTCTGGAAAAAATCATTCTGTCCGTTGCAATATGTTTTAAAATCAGTCTTTCACCAAACCCTGAAAAAATTACATCATGTTCACCCACTACATCTCCACCTCGTAATGAGGCGAAGCCTATAGAACCTTTTTTTCTTTCACCTGTATGACCATTACGATGATAGTCTGCAGAGTTTTCAAGAGTTTCGTTGCGACCCATGGCTGCCGCACTACCTAGCATAAGAGCTGTACCTGAGGGAGCATCCAATTTTTTATTGTGATGCATCTCAACTATTTCAATGTCATAACTTTCGTCAAGCGCTGTAGCAACCTGTTGAGTTAACTTTGTGAGCAAGTTCACTCCTAAACTCATATTTCCTGCTCTTATTAGTTTAGCGTGTGAGGACGCCAAATTTAATTTCTCGATTTGTTCACTATTAAAACCAGTTGTTCCTATAACGTGTACGATACGCGCCTGTGCAGCTAAAGTTGAGTACTCCACAGATGCCTCCGGAGTTGTGAAGTCAATCACCGCATCAGTACTCGCAAACACCTCTGTAGGATTGGCCGAAACTACCGTACCACTAGATTTTCCAACAATTATTCTGCCAACATCTTGTCCCACCCATTCATGCCCAACTTTCTCAGTTACTCCCACCAGTGTTACTTCAGTGGATTGGGCAATAGCATTGTAAAGCATTTGTCCCATTCTCCTGGAAACGCCGAGAATCGCCACTTTCACTGGTTGTTTCATCACACTCTACCTTACTGAAGGTCTAATAATTCACTCTGCCGACAATCAAACAAATATACTATACCTGTTTTTCCAAAACAAATCGAATAAATATAGTCTAAAGTTTAAAACTTGACTTAATATAGTCAAAATGTATTTAAAGCCATATTTAAAAACTGTAAGCTCATGTATCAAGGTAAATCTCATCTTTCGAATCGACAGTTGCGCGTAGCGGAGTTAATCAAACGCACACTGGCTGGAATCATGTCACGAGGCAATATCCATATTGATTTGCTTCAAAACCTCACAATAACCGTGAGTGAGGTGCGATGTTCGAGCGACTTAAAGCGAGCCCTAATTTATGTGTTACCTTTGGGGGGCCAACAGGCTGAAGAAGTCGTAGAAGCTTTAAACAGCCACAAAGGTGAGATTCGAAAATTACTTGCAAAAAAAATAAATATGAAATTTGTACCTGAACTTAAGTTTCAAGAAGACAGAAGTTTTGATCAGATGGACCATACACGCGAACTGTTAGATGACCCAACTGTAAAACGAGACATAAATTTTTAACAACATAATGAAAACAATTCTATTTAAATTTAGATTAATGGAATCTTTATATTGAGACCCAAATTTTCATCGCAAAACATTAATGGCTGGTTAGCTGTTGATAAACAGAAGGGGGTTTCTTCAGCATCAGTAGTCAGAAAATTGAAATGGCTCCTAAAAGCAAAAAAGGTCGGACACGCTGGCACGCTAGATCCTGATGCAACTGGCATATTAGCGATAGCCCTGGGTGAAGCTACAAAGACTATTCCATATGTAACAGAGTCACTGAAAAGTTACGAATTCAATTTGGTGCTTGGAAGCTCTACCGATACTGATGATGCGACCGGAAAAGTAATAAAAAGCTCGATACACAGGCCTAAAAACAAAGAAATAGAATCTATCACTAAATTATTTACAGGACATATCAAACAAGTTCCACCAAATTTCTCAGCAGTAAAAGTTGCTGGTCAGAGAGCCTATAGAATTGCTCAAAAAGAAAATATTAATTTTACCCTCTCAGCACGCACCATACTGATAAAAAAACTTTCTTTCATCGATAGAATAGATAACGATCTCGCTAAGATGGAAATGATATGCGGTAAAGGTGGATATGTTAGAGCAGTCGCCCGCGATATTGGAGAACTGCTCGGTTGTTACGGGCACGCGGATTTTATAAGAAGAACGTCTTCAGGACCTTTCACGCTATCCGACTCACTAGCTAGTGAGTCAATTTTTTCTGAATTTAGGCATGAGATCGAAAAAAATATTGCCCCAATAGAGATTGCTCTTGGGCATTTAACAAGATTTGAGTGTGAAAGTGAGGGTGTAAAAAAATTGCAAAATGGTCAGAATATAGATTTGCCTTTTGGAACATATACTGACAAGGAAAATGTTTTAGCGTTATTTAGATCGAGGCCCATTGCCATAGGTAGTTGTCAAGAGAGCAAGTTTTATCCAAAAAAAGTTTTTGTATATTAGTAGTCATGGAAAAATTAATTAAATCAAAGGTAGTTTTTGGTTCCACAGTTTCCGTTGCTTCCTTCTCATCGTGTAAAAAATACAGGTATTCTCTTACTAGGACATTCAAAAGTAACGGACGTCGCCTGTTATACTTACTGCTGAACCCATCAACCGCAACCGAAAGAAAAAATGACGCGACAATAATTCGTTGTCAGTTCCGAGCAGAAAAATTTGAGTTTGCATCTTTTAGAGTTTGCAATCTATTCGCTCTACGAAGCAAAACGCCACAACTTTTAAGATTAAGTGAAGACCCTATAGGTCCAGAAAACGACAAAATTATTAAAGAAAGTATAATTTGGTCGGATATAATCATCTGTGCTTGGGGCAACCTTGGCAATTACCTAAATCGCGATATTGTTATCAAACGTCATTTACAGGAACTTAAGAAGCCCTGCTTCAATTTTGGGCTTACCAAGAAGAATCAACCCAAACACCCTTTGTATGTGCCGTATTCAACACAATACAACGCTTGGTTCTGAAAAATATTTGATTATAATGCTTTTTATTCCATTGCATCTTTTTGAAAATCCCGTATAGAAAATGGACGTTCGTATCTTACACCGTGTTTTTATTAATTTAGCTGGACGACATCCCGGCGGTTAACATCAGAAACGCGTAACATTAGGAAGGAGCAAATGATGTCGATAACAAAAGGAAAAAAAACAGAGGTCATTGGAGAATTCGCAACCACAAAGGGAGATACCGGTTCCCCTGAAGTGCAAGTTGCTATTTTGACAAATAGAATTTCCACCCTGACTGAGCATTTTAAGGTACATAAGAAAGATAACCACTCACGCCGCGGGTTATTAAAGATGGTATCGCGACGAAGAAAGTTGTTAGATTTTGTAAGAGGAAAAGATGAAGAGCGGTACAAAAACCTAATAGAGCGTCTAGGTATTAGACGTTAAAGTATTTTTATAAATTGATTGCAAAAATGATGGCAACTTTATGAATTTTGGGTTTAAGTGGCCTCTAAAAGTTTAAGCTTTTCACATGATTGATTAAACGGCCTAAAGCTAATTTAAAATATCAATAGGCTAGAAGAAGGAAAAATATGTTTAATGAAGTTAAAAAGACTATCGAGTGGGGTAGAGATACTCTAACTTTGGAAACAGGAAAAATAGCACGACAGGCTGACTCAACTGTTGTTGCCACATATGGAGAAACATCTGTACTGGCAGCCGTCGTTTTTTCTAAGGAAGGAAACCCCGCGCAGGATTTTTTTCCCTTAACTGTTAACTATCAAGAAAAATATTATGCCGCTGGGAAAATACCCGGTGGTTTTTTTAAGAGAGAAGCGCGGCCCACGGAAAAAGAAACACTTACCAGTCGCTTGATCGACCGTCCAATCCGTCCCTTGTTTGTGGAAGGTTTCAAGAATGAAGTGCAAGTAACATGCACGGTGTTGAGCCATGACCTCGAAAACGACCCCGACATAGTGGCTATGATTGCGGCATCAGCAGCTTTAACATTATCGGGAGCCCCCTTTTTGGGACCCATCGCTGGAGTCAGGGTCGGATACTCAAACGGAGATTACGTTTTAAACCCAACGATAGATCAAATGGATAACCTGAGGATAGATCCTGAACAGAGATTAGATCTCGTCATAGCTGGCACAAAAGACGCTGTTATGATGGTTGAATCAGAGGCGTATGAATTATCCGAGGAAGTTATGCTGGGAGCGGTAAACTTTGGGCATAAAAATATCCAACCTGTTATAGAAATGATAATTGAAATGGCGGAGGAGGCAGCAAAAGAACCATTCAGTTTTGTACCAGAGGAAACAAAAGATTTGGAAGGGATTGTCAAGAAAATTGGCGAGAAACCAATAAGAAAAGCGTTCGGAATTACTGACAAAATGTTGAGACAACAGGCTATTAGCGAAGCAATAGACAATATAAAAAAGGAGCTATCAGCCGAAGAACTTGAGAATCAACAGCTGCCAAACTGCATAAAAAAGCTGGAAGCTGACGTAGTAAGAGGAGATATCCTTAAAACAGGTAAGAGGATAGACGGAAGAGATTTAACTACCGTTCGACCAATTGCTTCAGAGACCAGCATCCTGCCGAGGACTCATGGGTCAGCACTTTTCACAAGAGGGGAAACTCAAGGGCTAGTGGTCACAACTTTGGGAACAGGAGATGACGAGCAAATAATTGATGCTCTCCATGGTACCAGCCGATCTAATTTCTTATTGCACTATAACTTCCCACCCTACTCAGTTGGAGAGTGTGGTAGAAATGCAGGACCTGGTCGCAGAGAAATCGGTCATGGAAAACTTGCATGGAGAGCACTTCAAGCGGTGCTTCCAGCCTCAACCGATTTTCCTTACACCATAAGGGTAGTTTCAGAAATCACTGAGTCTAATGGTTCGTCATCAATGGCCACAGTGTGCGGCTCATCCCTTTCAATGATGGATGCAGGAGTGCCGCTAAAGTCCTCTGTTGCCGGCGTGGCTATGGGACTAATACTGCAAGGGAAAAAGTATGCTATTTTGACGGATATCTTAGGGGATGAAGACCATCTGGGAGATATGGACTTCAAAGTAGCTGGAACTAGAGATGGTATTACTTCACTTCAAATGGACATAAAAGTAGCTGGAATTACTCCAGAAATTATGGAAAAAGCCCTAGAGCAAGCCCGCGACGGAAGATTACATATTTTGAGTGAAATGGATAAGGCAATCTCTGGGGCATCAGAGTTTTCCATTCATGCCCCGCGAATAGAGACCATTACTGTTGCTGCAGATAAAATCAGAGAAGTAATAGGCTCTGGGGGCAAGGTTATTCGCGAAATAGTTGAGGTATCGGGAGCGAAAGTAGATATCAACGATGAGGGAATTATAAAAATTGCATCTCCAAACGGTGAAAGTATTGAAAAAGCTAAAGAAATGATTGGCGCCATAGTAGACGAGCCTGAGGTAGGAAAAATTTACACTGGAAAAGTGGTAAAACTTATGGATTTTGGAGCTTTTGTAAACTTTTTTGGGAAAAGAGATGGTCTGCTTCACGTGAGTCAGATTTCTCAAGAAAGAGTAAATCACCCAAAAGATTATTTAAGTGAAGGGCAAGAAATTAAGGTTAAACTGCTAGAAATTGATAACCGAGGAAAGGTTCGCCTTTCTATGAAAACGGTTGATCAGCAAACGGGTGCGGAAATAAATAGCACAGACTGAATGTAGACAACAGATCATTTTTTTCCATAAAGATTAAAAAGTGATCTTAAAGTCTTTCAAGCGTTGGAAGTAGGGTAAAACTTGACGTTCTATTTCTCTTTCAGACCGTGTTAATTCTACGTCAATGTCCTCAATCATTTCAAAGCGAGTACTTTTGTTAACCGAGCCATACCAATGCTCTCCCCAAATTCCGTCATACACATGAGGTCCTTTTTGCCAAGTTAACATTTCTTCGTGAAACTCGATACCTAATGCCGCGCACAATGCTCTGAGACCACCCCGTGGGTTTCTTGTTAGATCATCAGCATCAATTATTGGGGGATTAATCCCAATTTGATCCCGAACAATTTCGAATATCCGCAGTTGCTGCAAAAAGCCCAAATGCATCATGGTAAAGTTTTCCAATTTCTTACTAAAACTTTTGATTACTTTTCGTGGAGATCTGATAAGAAAAGCGTTTGAAAGCTTTCCTAAAAATTTCAGATCAAATTGGTTAATCATATGGTGTGTCATGTGCTTCTGATACTCGATAGGCCTGTTACCAACCCCTTTAATGCAATCTTTGGCGACAAGATTAGGGTCAGTTTCGTAACGAATGATTATTTCTTCCCTAAGAGGATGATCTACCCCAGTTTCAAAAAGGTAAGCAGCATAGAACGGCTCATCAACAACCGAACAGTCTCTTCTGGAAGCAAAACTTCTCATCAACGCAGTAGACAAATTTCTTGGACCCGACCACATTGCAATACATTTAACGGTCATTTTCTATCATCTCTAAATATAGACCGTTGATTCGACGTGTTAATGGACCCATTTGCCCATTACTAATTTGTTTCTTATCTATTTCACTGACAAATGTCTGACCGCCAAAAGTTCCAGTTATAAAAGCTTCATCTGCGTTATAAGCTTCGTAAAGAGAAAAATTTCTTTGTGATATTGGTATATTATTATTGAAACAAATGTTTATAACTTTTTCTCTCGTTATTCCATTCATACAGTAGTCACCGGTTGAGGTCCAAACCTCGTTATCTTTTACAATAAAAAAGTTACACGAATTCGTCGTATTAACAAAACCTAAAGGATCGAGCATTAGCGCCTCGTCTGCCCCTGCCTTCTCAGCTTGAATACAAGCCAGTACACAGTTCAGTTTAGAGTGGCTATTCAATTTAGGGTCTTGGCTCATTGGCAAGCCTCTTATCTGCGGAACCGTACATAGCCTAACTCCAGACCGCACAAGATTGCTAACTTTTGAGTGCTCCATAATCAGCACGACCGTTGGACCAAAAGTAGAAAGCTTGGGATGTTGAAAAGGACGCCGTTTTTTCCCTCGCGTCACCATTAGCCTCGCATGCGCATCGTTCGTCATTTTGTTAGCTGCCGTAGTGTTCTCAACTATATCAACCATCTGTGGTTTGCTTAAAGCAATATCTAAATCTATAGCCCTAGCCGCCTCAAACAATCGATCTATGTGTTGATTTAAAAAGGCCCATTTCCCGTTATAAAGCCTTAGACCTTCCCAAACTCCGTCTCCCAATAAAAAACCACTATCAAAAACAGAAATAGATGCATTTTCCCGTTTAACTAACTTACCATTTATATTGATCAAAACCTCATTATTTCGCGGATCATCATCTGCTGAGTGCGTCACAGTCATCTTTTTTTCCAATCAAATTATAAAAAAGTAGAATAATATTACTAAACTTACAACCAACCCAACAATTCATTCTTGACGATGCTCGCGAGAGCTTCAATATGCTCGCTTTGATCATTAAGACATGGTATATAGGTGAACTCTTTTCCTCCAGAATCTAGAAAGCTTTCCTTTATCTCTTCATTGATTTCTTCAAGGGTTTCAACGCAATCAGCCGAAAATGCGGGGGCTATTACTGCTATTCTTTTTTTGCCTTTATATCCCAATTCAGCAACAAAATCGACTGTGGCTGGACCTATCCATTTTTCCGGACCGAACTTCGATTGAAATGTCGTGGTAACCAAATCTGCACTCCATCCTAGACTCTCCACAAGCAATCTTGTGGTTTTCTGACAGTGACAGTGATAAGGGTCTCCTTGCATTAAATATCTTTCTGGAACACCATGATAAGATACAACCAAATGCTCCGGTTTCTTTTTAGCAGCCTCGAAGGTATGCCTCACAGATGATGCTAACGCACTTATATATTTGTCATTGTCATAATATGACGGGACAGTCCTTATAGATGGTTGCCAATTCATTTTCATCAATGTCCTAAAAACTTGATCGTTAGCAGTGGCAGTTGTAGGACCAGCGTACTGCGGATATAAAGGGAAAAAAACAATTTTTTCACAACCTAATTCCTTCATATTCTTTAATACATCAAGTGTAGACGGGTTCCCGTATCTCATACAGAAGTCAACAATTACTTTATCACCGTATAAGTCTGCAAATAAACTTTCTAATTTTTCTTTTTGGGCCCGAACTATTGACAGCAACGGACTTTCATCACGATCGTTATTCCAAATACGCCGGTATGCTGCTCCCGAAGAAAATGGCCTTTTCGTAAGAATTATCAACTGTAGTATTGGTTGCCACAAAAAAGATGGATAATCGATTACTCTTCGATCAGACAGAAATTCTTTTAAATAACGCCTCATAGCCCAATAGTTTGTCGCATCTGGTGTTCCCAAGTTGCCTATTAGAATCCCTACTTTTGCTGATCGCATCGGCGGGTGTTCAGATGAGGCATATTTAAGCCTTCCTTGCCCTGCCACCAAAAATCTGCCCAGCAGTTCCTCCTTTTTCTTATTTTTTTGGGTGTCTAGCATTTAAATTACCTAATCATCATAAAAATATGAAATTATTAACATAAACTTCTACTCAACAAATCTTTATCTAACATCAAGCCATTTTTAAAATTCAAATGTGCGTAGAACCTCCGAAAAATGTTTTTTTGCCGAACCTGGCGATATTGGTTTTTGTTGTGAAACACTTGGGGCCCAACCAGTAAGGCAAACAATCTCAAATGTTGCCTCAACCGAACCTACGCTTTCAACTGAGGAAAAATCTTTTGTATAGTAGTCCACAAGACTTGCTAATGTCTCTTTTCTCAAAAAACGCTTTCGTCTTTGAACCATATTGCTAGTCTCTCCCATTCTCCTCAAGTCCTTCAATAGCTCTACGGGACTAGAGTAATTGACTATCAGCTTTGTCTTATCGGCAACGGGTAATGCGAAATTAGCTCTAACAAGTAAATCACCAAGGTCTCTTATGTCAGCCATAGGAGCTACACGCGGAGACACACCATTCTCAACTCTTGTCTCCGCCCTGTTAAAAGAAGATCTAAGCTCATACAAAGTTTTACCTGCTAGGGTAAATCCTAACATTAATCCATCGGGCTTTAAAAGCCTCCTTGCCTGAATTAATTGTCCCACAGGGTCATTATACCAGTGTAAAGAAAGCGCTAGAATGACCAAATCATGCTTATTCTTTGACATTTTAAGTCTGTTACCGTCAGGGATCAAAGAAGCAGACGGCATTTCTAATTTCTTAGCCCAAAAATCGGCTTTTCCACCTATAATTGCCGGATAATAAAACTTTCTATTTATTTCAGCTAAACGTTCAGATGCCTGATCAATAGCAAAGCTATCTAAGAAATCTACAAAGCCCAAAGCCTTGGCTCTTTTTTGATGTTTTTTTAGCAAATTTAGATCAAAAATATTATTTGCCTGTGAATAACTTATATCCATTTCTCCTTGTGTTCAATTTTAACTATTCAAAAATTTTATAGTTCCTATTTTCTGTCTTGGCGTCAAACTATGTTTAACGACATATCATATTTCAATTTATCCTTTTATATAGTAGCCCTACCCAAAGCTCAATTTGCCAAAAATTAAAAATATTTGCCCTTATCTTTAAACCTAGCTATTCTTGAGTTTCTACTACTTTTCGAATTATCGTATACCTTTGGTAACTCCCAACGTAAATCAGTTTATAATAGTGAATCCACTTCTTTAAAAACAAAATATGATTTTTTTTTGAAAAGCAAAGGCCTTGACACAAAATATTTGAAATTTCTTCGGAGATTGCCAAAAGTACAATGAAGTCTAGCTAATTAGACAAAATAAAAAATTAAAGTTAAAAGTTTATCAAATTCAACAGTAAAATTCTATGACAAAACCAGCGAATGATCCTTTGGCAATCTCTCTGTTTAGCGAAATTTCGACAATTGATCATTTATTAAAAACTAGACTTGCAAAGAATCTTCCGTTTGATATGGAACCATCACACTTTGCCGTTCTGAACTATTTAGCTACATTAGGTAACGAAAAAGCGCCAGCACAGCTCGCTAGAAGCTTTAACGTCACTAAAGGCGCCATAAGCAATACACTTCAGAAGCTGTCAAAGATGGGATATGTTCACATTCGACCTGACTGGGAGGATGGAAGAAGCAAATTAGTTTCTATCAGCAAGGCAGGAATTAATGCTAGAAATGATGCCGTTTTGGCGATTGAGCCCATTATAGAAGATTTGATGTGCGGTGTTGGGCCAGAAAAAACAAAGGCTTTAATCCCGTTGCTTCGAGCGCTTAGAATAGTACTTAGCACAAGTGATTAAATTTAATTAATATTAAGGTTTTATCGTCATGACGCGAAATATTCTGATTATTGGCAGCGCACCAAGTGCTATGAAAGCTCGCTATTGGGAAAGTCATCCCTTTAGTGAGATAGTCACTATAAATAACGCTTGGCAAATTCGACCAGATTGGACTTATAATATTTTTCCTTCAGATTTTCCAATCAAAAAGCGCCCTAGGGCTGGAGAAAACAAGCGACTCATCACCGCGAGTAATTATGTGCCAGCACAAAACAAATTTGGTGGTTTCGTATATGGCGGTGGAACAATGGCATTCACTGCTGCCTATTGGGCATTAGCAAACTTATTCCCAGACAATCTATTTTTTCTTGGATGCGATATGATATATGAAGGAAAAAATACTCATTTTTATGGTCAGGGCACCCCAGATCCACTAAGAGATGATATTACCCTGAGGTCTTTGGAGGCAAAGTCCGCACGATTTGAGTGTTTCGCTTACCTAAATAAATGTGCGACCTTTAACTTATCAGAGGAAAAAAAATCACGCTTGGTATATCGAAGGATTAAAAAAGCTGACTTATTGGAAAAAAAAATAAGTACTCCCCGACCCTTTAATAAAACAGCTTTTGAATTGGCTCGAGAGAGAGAGAAACTTTTGGGCTATTTTGTTGAAGACGGGAAATATTGGAAAAAACTCAATCTCTTTGATGTAACAGAGATAGATGCCTTGGATAAATTTTGGATTTCCTGTTACCCCGCATGAAATACCTATCCTCGTCGCACGCTGGCTGAAACATAATTCACCGAAAGGTCGTCTTGTGATATCGACCATTCCCAACGCACTTTATTAAAACAAAAACCTTTTTTATCTATGGGATCAAAGCCAACATTTTTTAACAATTTAAATAATTCGTCGGGAGTTATGAATTTATTCCATTCATGCGTTCCCTTAGGCAGCCATCGCATAACGTACTCCGCTCCTATAATTGCATATAAATAGCTTTTTATATTTCTATTTATAGTGGAGCATATCATCAAACCTCCCGATCCTAAGAGTTCGTAACAAGCAGCTAAATATGTTGAGGGATGCGCTACGTGCTCTATTACTTCCATATTGAGTATTACATCAAACTTTTCATTCTTACTAACAAGCTTTTCAGCTGTAGTGTGCCTATAATCAATGTTGAGGCCCGACTTCTCTGCATGTAACTTTGCCACTCGAATGTTCCGTTCCGCAGCGTCAGCTCCAACCACACTTCCTCCCAGCCTTGCCATAGGCTCTGACAAAAGACCACCGCCGCAACCGATATCTAAAAATCTTAAACCCTTAAATTTATTTTTTCTATCCGAGTCCAAACCAAAATGAACGTTTATTTGATCCACTAAATATTGCAGCCGACACGGATTTAGCATATGTAACGGCTTAAATTTTCCGTTGGGATCCCACCATTCGTCGGCCATAGCTTGAAATTTTTCGATTTCTTCAGTATCTATTGTACTTGCGTTTGGCATTTCTTTTTTCTCCAGGATCATTTTATTCATAGTTAGTTTTTTTTAGGCATAGTGCAAGCATGACGGATACTTTTTTGGATAGAGGTAAAGCCTCAGTGTACCCTATTATAGAACCATATAGGCAACAAATGCTAGATGTCGGGGATGGTCACAAACTATACTTGGAAGAATGTGGCAATCCCGATGGAATACCTGCTCTGGTATTACATGGAGGGCCAGGTGGAGGCTGCAGCCCAAATATGAGAAGATATTTTGATCCAAGCGCCTTCAGAGTAATACTTTTTGACCAAAGGGGATGCGGACGATCAAAACCACACGCAAGTGTCAAGAATAACACAACATGGGATTTGCTTGAGGACATCGAAACCATTAGGAAGTTTTATTCTCTAAGAAAGTTTCTTTTGTTTGGAGGCAGCTGGGGAGCGGCACTCGCTTTACTTTATGCTGAAAGTTTTCCAACGAGAGTATGGAAAATGATTCTCAGAGGGGTATTCACCATGACAAAAAAAGAGCTTGACTGGGTATATACAGAAGAGGGAGCCGCTAAGTTCTTACCAGAGTCCTGGCGAGCTTTCGTAAACCATATTCCACCAAATGAACGTAACGATTTGTTAAACGCGTATCATCAAAGATTATTTTACGGTTCTCCAGCTGATCAAGCCAAATTCGCTAAGTCTTGGACAAGATGGGAAAACTCGTTGGCTTCTTTTCATAATTTTGGTACAAGTTTTACCCCGTCCGATGACTACGCATTAGCATTTGCACGAATTGAGAACCATTATTTTATCAATAATGGTTTCCTTAAAATGCAAGATCAGATTTTCCAAAATCTTCCTTCGATTGAACACATTCCCGTAACAATTGTGCAAGGTCGTTACGACATGATATGTCCCCCGTATACTGCAGAAGCTCTTTATAATAAGCTGCCGAATTCAAACCTAATCATGATCAAGGACGCTGGACACGCAATGTCGGAGCCGGGAATTTCAGCTGCGCTAGTAAGTGCTACAGACGAAGCAAGAAATCACAAAGACATCGCGAGCCTAGTTCCTTGATCAATTGCACTCTTTGCGTCGAGCTCTACTGCTGCAAAAGCTCCCCCTATTAGATGACATTCTACTCCTAAACTTTTTAACTGGTCGTAAATAGATCTTTCTGGCTCTTGCCCCGCACAAACTATAATTGTATCAAATTCCATTGACTGTGGGTTTTCCCGTTTTTCTCCAAAACTTATAGTAAGACCCATAGATGACACTTTTTCATAATTTACCCCAGCAATCATTTTGACATGTTTTTTTCTCAATCCTTCACGATGTATCCAACCAGTAGTTTTCCCCAATCTTTTTCCCAATCTTTCATTCTTACGTTGAAACATGGTAACCAACTTTTCAGGAGGACAAACGTCAGTCACTTGCGGTGATAAACCTCCACGGGTTGCTTGAGGGTCCCCAACACCCCACTCTTTAAGCCAGTCACCTAAATTTAAGGTGCTGCTTTTTGGACCCGATACCAAGAATTGTGCGACATCAAAACCGATTCCGCCTGCACCCAAGATAGCAACGTTTTTACCGATTTTTTTCGATCCTGTAAGCACATCCACATACGAGATTAAATTGATTTTACCTTCAGTCTCGACGTTGATTTCTCGCGGTTTGACACCAGTCGCTATTATTACTTCATCATAATGTCTTAAATCATCAATTTTAACTCTTGTGTTAAGATGAAGATCTACACCTGATCGAAGGATTTCATTTTTGTAGAATTCTACAAGTCCCAAAAACTCTTCTTTACCTGGTATTTTTTTTGCTAAGTTTAATTGTCCTCCAATAGATTTTCTTGCCTCAAACAAATCAACAGAATGACCACGGTTTCTAGCAGTGATTGAAAACGATATTCCTGCTGGACCAGATCCTACAACTGCTATTTTCTTTTTGACTTTTGCCCGGGTTAACAAGAATTTTTTCTCGTTACATGCTGCAGGGTTTACTAAGCAACTTGTCAACTTCATCGAAAATGTGTGGTCTAGGCAAGCCTGATTGCAAGCTATGCACGGAACTATTGTATTAGTTTCTCTTGAGTATACTTTAGAAACAAATTCTGGATCTGCTAGAAAGGGTCTGGCCATAGAAATTAAATCCGCACAACCATCAATCAACACTTCTTCAGCTACATCTGCGTTATTTATTCTGTTTGATGTTACTAAGGGGATTCCGACCTGACCCATCAGTTTCTTGGTTACCCAAGTGAAAGCGGCTCTTGGAACTAACGTGGCTATAGTAGGTACCCTAGCCTCGTGCCAGCCAATTCCCGTATTTATAATTGTAGCTCCCGCAAGTTCAACCTCTTTAGCCAAAGTCACCACTTCACTCCAACTTGAACCATCGGGTATAAGATCAATCATTGACAAACGAAACATAACAATAAAATCAGAACCTACTTCAGATCTAACATTTTTAATTATTTCGATGGGAAAACGGATTCTATTTTGGAAGCTTCCACCCCACGAATCCTGCCTCTTATTAGTGTGAGAAACTATAAACTGGTTAATTAAATATCCCTCTGATCCCATTATCTCTACACCGTCATAACCGGCAATTTGAGCATTTTTTGCGGCGTTTACTATATCTTGAATCTGTTTTCTTATACCCTCTTCCGAGAGTTCCATTGGTACAAATGGAGAGATTGGTGATTTTACCGCACTCGGACACACAGCGTCTTTTGAATAGGCATATCGCCCCGCATGTAATACCTGCATCAATATTTTTGTGTCATATTTTTTTACCCTTTCTGTAACACGCTTGTGATTATCTATGTCGAGCGAAGATATCATTGCTGCAGCTCCAGGGAACACCGCTCCTTCAGAATTTGGAGCAATACCGCCTGTAACAATCATAGCGACTTTGGCTCGAGCTCTTTGCTCATAGAAAGTTGCTAACCGATCCCAATCACCACACTCTTCCAAACCAGTATGCATAGATCCCATAACAAATCTGTTACGCAATTTTGTGAAGCCTAGATCTAACGGCTCCAATACTCTTTTATAATTCACCAATTATAGTTCCTTTTGAAATTCATTTTCTTTTTCATAGAAAATATTTTTTGCTAGTTTCAGCGTCAAGTCTCTTAATTTACGTTGTGAGCCTTCACTATCAGAAAAGTTGTTTGCTGTAATAGAAATTAGTCTTTCCTCCAAAAAAAAGAATGCCCGCCAGAAAAATAGTGATTGCTTAACACCAATATCTGCGTTCCTTTGCTCTAACTTATAGATTAAAATATTGTCTATCTTTTCTACATTATGAACTTTTAAAACCATATTTGTCTTCGACCTAGCTAGAAAATTGATACCTGGTTTCGTCGAAAAAAACTCATTTAACGCGTCAATGTTTGTGAATGCTGGACCATTAGATTTCGAGATTGTAACGGTTAAGATTGACGAGATAGGGCGCCTAGCTGCACTAAAAGAATTAGACTCAGGAATCTCGATACAATCAACAACAAAGAGAGTTGTTGAATCTTGAGACTTTTTAGTAGTTCTTTGATCAACACAAAAACCACTAGGGGAAGAAATTCTAATGTTATTCTCATTAGTGATTACCGAGACGGCCCGCGACAGCGAACCCGAAGAAGAAGACACACACGCTGTTAAAAAGCCAACTCCGAATAACTTTATAATTGCATTACCAAAATTCATTTTTGCCACTGGCCTTTGAAGAAACTAAGCTCATTTAAAAAAATCATTCCCAAAAAATATCCATTTATTATATTTAAAAATTGATGGGATAATACTCAGTTAGCATTACTACATTTGGCTACAGCATTGCAAAACTAATTTTGGAGTTTTCTAATACACTTAAATAAGATTCTTATATTGCAATTGCCCAGCGCTCGACGTATTCATGTGTCCTAAAGTAGGAGACAAAAATGAATTGGATATCCAATTTTGTTAGGCCGAAAATAAATGCTATGTTCTCGCGCCGAGATACGCCACAAAATCTTTGGACAAAATGCGATAGCTGCGGAACTATGTTGTTTCATAGAGAACTGTTCGATGCTCTAAATGTGTGTAATGGCTGTGGGCACCATTTATATATTCCTCCAAGGCAACGTTTCTTAAATTTATTTGATGGTGGACTGTTTACAGAGATAGAGATAAAAACCGCGGAAGATGACCCTCTTAATTTTCGTGATAAGAAAAAATATATTGATAGGCTTAAAGAAACCAGAAAAAAAACTGATGAGGAAGAGGCTATCTTACTTGTAGAAGGCATGATGGGTCGTCTTAAAGTCATAGTTGCTGGACAAGATTTTAGATTCATGGGAGGGTCCATGGGTCGAGTTGTAGGAAACGCCATAATATCGGGTGTTGAAAGAGCAATTAAATTGAAGTCAC
>MDSW01121802.1_pt1 | contig 29428 bp, 16 predicted proteins | sample 811171 | NCBI WGS metagenome assembly MDSW01 (sample SAMN05326641, study PRJNA326480) | marine metagenome | isolation source: seawater | place: Atlantic Ocean: North West | collected 2012 | reverse complement strand
CCCCCGCCGCCCCCGTTCGAAACCTCGAGTAGGCACCTCGCGAACGCCGCGTCCACCCTGACCTCCCGTCTCCGTCCCCGCCGTCCGTCCGCAGTACGACCGCGTCCCGCACGCCTCGGACGCGGGGATCGAGCTCGCGTGGGAGTCCAAGCTCGAGAAACACGCGACCGGACGCCTGTGGGACGCGTCCAAGTACCGTCTGCACTCCGCGGGCGTGGACGCGAAGACGAAGCGCGTGACGTTGAAACTCGGGACGACGTCGTATAAAGAGTACGTCGGAACGCACACGTCTTCGCGGCCCGCGGGCGAGCGCGAGACGCTGTTGCGAGACGGCGACGCCGCGGGGTCGAAGAACACGCACCTGAGCTGCTCGTTGGGCATCGAAAGCGTTTTACGGACCGCGGACGGCGGGATCGTGCTGCTGCGTCGAAGCGATCAGGTCGCGGTGCAGCCGGGAAAGTTCAACGGGCCCGCCGGTCACCCGGAGCCGTCCGACGCGAGCGGGACCGACGCCGCCGCGGCGAAGGCGGTCATCTTCCACTCCGCGCTGAAGGAGACGCACGAGGAGACGGGGGTGCCGCTCGGCTCGATGTCGCCGCCGAGATTGATCGGCGGCATGATCGACGCGGAGGGGAAGCCCATCTTGTTGTTTCTGACGGAGACGTCGCTCACCGCGGCGGAGGTCGCGAGCACGTACGCGTCCGCGGGCGCGGCGAGCGACGCGTGGGAGTCCAGCGGTCTTCACGTCGTCTCCGCGACGCCGTCCGTCGCGGTGGAGGGCCGGGAGTCGGACACCGCGGGAGGGACGGACGGGTTGAGAGTCGGCGAACCTTCGGTGGTGGACGCGGGGGTCCGCGGCGACGTCGGCGGCGAGAAAGCGGCGACCGCGAAGACGCGCGACGAGAACCGACGCGTCGCGTCGAACGCGGAATCTGAAGCGACGTTGACGTCCGGGTTTAACCCGTCGCTGACGCGTCAGTACTGGGCTCGGAGCGAGACGTTCTCGTCCGTGACCAGAGCCGCGGTGGACTGCGTGTACATGCTCGAGGCGACGTCTGGGGACGTCGAGGACGCCACGAGGCTCACGAGCCGCGCGCACGTGTGGGAGAACGCGTTAGACGCGGCGATGGATCACGACCTGGACGCGGTCGCAGGCGTGATCGAGCGCCTGAACCTTTCGCACCTCGGGATGGGGGGGTTCTAGCGCGGGTTTGAGAACGCGCGTACGAGTAGAAAAATTGAGTTTATCATCACGCGATCTTTTTGTCACCATCACCCGCGGTCATCACCGCGCCCCCGCGGCGGCGCTGCTTCCCTCCCCTGTCGTCGGGGTCAAAAATTCCCTCAACACCCTCGCGGTCACCCTCTGCACGACGCCGCTGACGACAGCCTCCACGAAGCTCCTCGCCGCCGGGGACGACCGCAGCGCCTCCGTGAACGGCTCCAGCGCCGTCGGGTCGAAACCTTTGCTCGACGACAGCATGTTCACGATCCGCAAGACTTGGTCCCGCAGCGCGAATAGCTTCGCCTCCTCGTCCGCGGTGCCGATTTTCACCGGCGGGAGCCGCCTCAGCGGGTCCGGGAGCAGGTTCACCAGCGGCGCGAGCTGGTCCGACCGCGCGGCTTCCAGAGACTGCCCCAAGATGATCGCCTCGACCACCTTGATCGCCTCCGCCTCCACGAGCGGCCGGAGCGTGTTCTTCGCGCCCGTCTCCGGGTCGTCCTCGCCGACGATGAGCTCCACGACCGTCGGGATCACGTCCCTGGCGGAGTAATCGTCGCTCTTCGAGCCCTCGCGGAGGAGGTTCTCCAGGCGGTTCCAGCGAAACTTTTTATCCTGGAACAGGAGCTCCGCGAACGAATCCCGGAGCTGCGGCCGCGGGTCCGTGAGCAACCGCCTCGCCATGTACGGATACGCCTTCCCCAGCACCTTAAACTTCGGGTCCGTGGATAACGCGAGCCCCTCGAGCACGGTGAGCGACCGCAGAATCAGCGCGTAGTACCCCGGGACGTTGAACGGGTACTCGTACAAGACCCCGCCCAGACCGTCGGTTATCGTCTTGAAATTCAGCTCCTCCACGGACGCGTCGAGGACGTCGTCGAAGAACGCCGCGAGCGCGGGGACGATCGGCGTGACGTCCACGCTCGGGTCTAAGAACTCGAGGTTGTAGTAGTCCCTCGCCATCGCTTCGTAGTCTCGGTTCACGAGGTGCACGACGTGCTCGATGATCGCGTATCGCGCGCGCTCCGGGGTCTCGGACATCATCCCGAAATCCAAAAACGCGAGCTTTCCCTCCGGCGTCGCGAGCAAGTTCCCCGGGTGCGGGTCCGCGTGGAAGTACCCAAACTCCAGGAGCTGCCTCAGCGAACACTGAATCCCGATGTCCACCAGCGACAGGACGTCTAAACCTTGCGCTTTCAAACTCTCCTGGTCGCTGAGCTTCGTGCCCTCAATCCAGTCCATGGTGATAACCCTCGGGGACGTGTACTCCCATCGAATCCCGGGGACGACGACGTCCGGCCGGTCGCCGTACAACCGCGCGAACCGCTCCGCGTTCCGACCCTCCTGAACATAGTTCAGCTCCTGGAACACCCTCGCGGCGAACTCGTCCACGAGGTCCACGATGGACGTGTTCAACGAGTCCACGTACTTATCCGCGAATGCGGCGCCGGCGCGGATGAGGTAAAAGTCCAGCTCCAACCCTTTCGGGATGTTCGGCCGCTGCACCTTCAGCGCCACCTCGTCGCCGCTCTCGAGCAGCGTCGCTCTGTACACTTGCCCGAGCGACGCCGCCGCGATCGGCCTCGGCGTGATCATCGCGAACATCTCCTCCAGGGGCCGTCCGAGCTCTCTCTCCACCTGCTCGAACGCGTCCGCGTCGTTGAACGTCGGCAGCGCGTCCTGCAGAGACGTGAGCTCGTCCAGGTACTGCGCCGGGAGGAGGTCCGGGCGCGTGGACAGCGCCTGCCCGACTTTCACGAACGCGGGCCCGAGCTCGGTGAGTTTCTTCCTGAGCTGATCCGCGCGAACCTTGGCGTTCGCCTCGAACTGTCCCGTCTGCACGTCCACGACGACGTCGAGGACGAAGCCGCCGAGCGAGGACGCGATCTGCGCCGCGCGCGCGGCGACCGCCGCGGGCCGCTTCGCAAACTTGGCGTTCGCGCGCGTCGGGTTGTACTCCTGCGGCGCCTCCGTGCGCGCGAGCGCGCGTCGCTGCGCGTCCGTCATGGGCTCCGCGCCGTCGCCCACGCCCATGCTGCTGAGCTTCCCGCCGTCCCTCGGCGGGAGCACAATCGGGTCGAACGTCGTCGCCGACGGCGGCGCGGGCGGGGCGTCCATCGCGACGCGCGCGGGGACGCGCGCGCCGCGGCGCGCGCGCGCGCGCAGCGGCGCGGGAGACGGCGTCGCGCGCTGGACGCGCTCGTCCCTCGACGATGACGTCGACGGCGTCTCCGCGAGCCTCGCGCGCGCGAGGGACGCGGGCGAGACGCTCGCGCCGCGTCGCGGCGTCGACGCCGGCCGAAGCGCGGCGGCGACCGCGGGGGCGAGCCCCGCGGCCGCGATCGCGCTCGTCATGTCTCCCGAGCGCGCGCGTGAAGAGCGCGGGGGCGAGTGCGGCTCAGGATAGCATTTTGCCGGGTCGAGATCGACGACGCGACGTGGCACGATTCACGGGCGAGCGATCGCGCGGTCGATGAGAAACGTCCTTTTTCATCGCGAACCGCGGGTCGAGAGGCTAAGATTTCAAAGCAGATTTCACCCTGAACTTTTCCTTCCCGTCCTCTCTCCTCACTCCGCCGCCGCGGCCTGCTTCTCCAACCCCGCGGTCGCGTCCTCCCACGTGTGCGTCAGCGCGCACATCCTCTTCACCAGCGCGAGCACGTCCGCGCTGAGAACCCGGACCTGATCGCACGAGTCTCGCTCGCGCACGGTCACCGTGCCGTCCTGCAGCGTCCGGTGATCCACCGTCACCGCGAACGGGATCCCGAGCTCGTCGTTTCGCGCGTACCGCTTCCCCACCGTCGTCGCGGTCGTGTCCAACTTCGTGGAGACGCCCTCGGAGGACAACTCCCTGGAGAGCTTCTCCGCGTGCGCGTTCATCCCGGAGTCGTTCACGAGCGGGAAGATCGCGAGCTTGATGGGCGCGATGAGCGGGGAGAACTTAAACACCGTCTTTTGCTCGTCGTCCCCGCGGACGTAGAACGAGTGCTCGAACATGCAGTACATGATGCGGCCGATCCCGAACGACGGCTCGATGACGGACGGCGTGAAATTCCGCCCGCTGAGCTTCTGCGTCTCCATGCGCACGCTGACCATCCCGGGGAGGATCTCTTTCTCGCCCGCGGCGGTGGCGAGCGTCGCCGCGCCGTCCGCGTCGATTTTCGCCGCGAGCGCGAACGCGTCCTCTTGGGATAACGCCATGAGCGCGTCCGTCACCGCCTTGGCGTCCTTCTTGAACGCCTTGCCCATGTCCTTCTTGTTCGGCTCGCACACGAAAACCTCGGAGATGACCGGCTCGTCGTAGCGTTCGTACGCGGTGAGCTCAACCTTGCTCTTGTCGCTGTGCGCTTTCAAGTCAAACGCGCTCCGGTCCGCGAGGCCGACGCACTCGATCCATCCGTACGTGCACTCGATCTCCGCGTCCCAGCAGTCCTCCGCGTAGTGCGCCATCTCGTGCTGCAAGTGCTGGCGGAACCGCAGACGCTTCAGGTCGATGCCGATCTTCTCGAGGAACACGTGCGTGCGCGCGACAAAGTACGCCAAGGTTTCGTTCGCGACGATCCCCTTCGCGACCGCCTCTCTCGCGGTCATCAAGAACGGCTTCTTCACCGCCGCGAGCTGCGCGTCGCGAGAGAACAAGTTGAGCTCCACGTCCGCGACTTCGTTGAACCGCGCGTGCTCTTTCTTCTCCGGATGCACGAAGTGCTCGATCTCCGCTTGCGTGAACTCCCTGACGCGTAACAAACCCGCGCGCGGCGCGATCTCGTTCCGGAACGACTGCCCAACCTGCGCGGCCGCGAACGGAAGCTTCCCGCCGTTGTAATACAGCAAGTCGCGGAAGTTCACGAAGATCCCCTGCGCGGTCTCCGGTCGCAAGAACCCCTGCGCCGCGCCGCTGGGGCCGATCTGCGTCGGGAACATCAGGTTGAACGGGTACGGCGCCGAAAGGTCGTTCTTCGTCTCCGGGGCTTTGATCCCGAGGTTCACGATCGCGGCGCCCATCTCTTCCGCGGTGAACTCCTCGATCCTCGCGAGCATGTCCTCGAGCTCTCTTCTTCGGTCCGCGGGCGTCATGGGGTCCGCGAGAATGCGTTCCAAGTTTTCCTCGACGAGGTGGTCGGCGCGGAAGCAGTCCTTCGTGACGACGTCTTTCACCATGAGGTCCGTGAACTTCTCGACGTGCCCGGAGGCTTGAAGCACGACCTCCGGGGTCACGGACGGGCACTCGAGCTCGAGCATTCCTTCGTTCAGGACGAAGTGCTGCCTCCAGAACGCCTGCAGGTTCGACTTCACCGCGCAACCGGGAGGGCCGTAGTCGTACAGGCCCGCGACGCCGCCGTAGATCTTGAACGACGGGATGTAAAACAACCTCTGTTCGAGCGCGCCGGACATCTTGTTCCGGAAGTTTTCCTTCTCCGCGAGCTTCTCGTCGCCCGCGGCCATCGCGGCCTTGACCTCGACGTCGAGCGCGATCTTCAGCTCTTTCAGCTTCGCGATCGCGGCGTCGATCTCGGTCTTGTCCGCCTTGTTCGCTTTCAGCGCGCGGACGTCGTCCCCGGCCGCGGTGCACGCATCCTGCATCGTTTGCAGGCGAACGGCGTTGTCCTCCGACGACGACATCGCGCGAATGGCAAAGCAGACGCGTGCGGTTGGCGGAGACGCGGTGCGTCGGACGATGCGCGTCGCGGAGAAAATTGCGGCGAAGACGAGAGAAAACACGCGCGAGCTCCTCACGCGCTCGGGCTCGGCCGGTCGGCGCGTCTGGTCGCCGACCGCGGGATCCCTTTCAGCGCGACCGACTTTGTGCGCTTTTTCAACGGTCGAGAGATCGTGACGAGGCACGGTGAAACGCTCAGAATAATCGCGCCGTGTACCCGAACCATCGTGACTAAATGCCCACTGCTGAGCTGTACGAAGAGCTGGCGAACGGAAAAATTCCCGAGAGTCGTTTGGTTTGGGACTTTTGAATCTTGTTGTATACCTCCGCGCGCGAGACGGCGGACGGAGCGCCTTGAACGTCGAGTAGCGACGTCGGGCATACTCAACGGAAGATCGGAAAGACTTTCCTTCCGGTCACGGCCACGATGGCGTCGTCGCAGATACGCGCGCCGAGTGCGACCGCGCGGTCGATGAGGCAAGGATCCTCGTCGTTCGCGCGGCCGATGGTCGCCATCGCACCGTTGCGCGCTCGAGCGTCGATCACGCGAGCGAAGCGCGACGGCGACGTCGCCGTCGCGGCGTACGGCAACGACGGATACGGAAACGGGTCCGCGCCGAACTCTCGCGCGTCGCCGTACACCGCCCCGAGCGGGCGTGATATGCCGCGCCCGCGCGACATGTACGAGGGCACGACCGGCATCGACGTCCTCGCGCTTCAAAAAGACTTGGTCGCGGAGGGTTTCCTCTCCCCGCGGGACGCCTCAGGGTGCGTTCATCGCACGATCTCACCGTGGCATTCGATCGATCAAACCTTCCTTCGTCCCTTTTCTTTCGTCTCCCGTGGCGCGCGCGCGCGTTCGCGCGCGCGATCGACGCCGCGCGTCCGCGTCGTCCCCCGGCGCGCATCTGAGAAAAGCTACAACGTTCCTCACCAACGTCTTTCCCACCATCTCGCGCAGGGTCTTCTCCCCCGCGACGCGCTCCGCGATCGAGCGCATGCAGCAGCAGTACGGCCTCCCGATCAACGGCGTTTGGGGATCTCTCGAGCGCCAGGTCTTCGACAACGCGCGCGCGACGACCGCGCCGCCCGCGAGCGCGCTGTCCTTGCTCCCGCCCGCGTCGAATAAGACGACCAAATACGCGAAGGTGTCCTCCGCCGCGGTGAAGGATTTCGTCCCGACCGCGGTCAAGTCCACGCTCGCGGGCGCGGACGTCGGCGGGATCGTCTCCATGGCCGGTCTCGGTCTGTTCACCGCCGCGGTCGTGTGCAAAGCGGACGCGATCCGACGCACGGGCCGGAGCGAACGGATGTTCAAGCCGGGCGCGACGCAGAGCGCGTTTGAAAACATGTGGAACGCCGTCACCGGCGGCGGCGAAGACGCGCGCCGCCAGCGCGAATACGAAGAGCAGCAGCGCCTCTACTACGAGCAGCAGATGTACGATCAAGGCGCGGGATACTACGACGAACACGGAATCTTCCGCATGAACGCCCCGGCGCCGAACCAGGCGGGCCCTCGCGGGGGACCGCCGCCGCCGCGACAAAACCAAAACGCGCGCGGCGGCGGCGGCGGGTGGTACGACGCCGCGAACGGATACCGAGAGGAGTACGACGCGTTCCCGGGCGGGTACCCGATGCCTCCTCCGAATCAGATGCGCGGGGACGACGGGCACCACCCGCGCGCGCCGGTGAGACCTGGTGATCGGGTGCGCGCGGATGCGGACGCGCGCGGCGACGTGGACGACGCGCCCGGGTATCACCCGGCGTTCGACCGACCGGACGGCCCGGCCGCGCGAAGGGCGCCGGCGCAGCCGCCGCGGGGTGGGATGCAAAACGCCCAGAACGGCGGCGCGCGCGCGCCGAGCTGGGATGGCCGCGATGACGGGTACGCCGCGCGCCAGATGGACGACCGAAGCGATTTCAGACGCGGCGGCGGCGGCGGCGGCGGGTACGCCTCCATGGGCGGCGGCCCCGCGCCGTCGTCGCGCACGACGGCGTCCGTTCCCCCGTACGGCGGGTGGGCGAACGACGGCGGCGGCGCCGGACCCGCGGCCGTGCCCGAGTACGGCGGCGCGGAAGACCTGCGAACGTTCGCCGCGCACCCGAACCTCGCCGGAAACGCGAGCGGCCTCGGCGCGAAACACAACGGCGTCACCGCGATGCAGACCGCCGCGTCCGCGACCGCGACCGCGACGCTCTCTCCGCCGGCGCCGCCGAAGCTCTCGCGCCGACCTAACAAGGAGTCCGCCCTGGAGGTTATCCGCGGCGTCGCCGGCACCGTCGGGGACGGGATCCGGAACCTCGCGGCGCCGAACGGCGCGGTGTCGAAGGAGTCGTCCGAGTTCACCGTGCGCGCGGCGCGCGAGCGCGAACTCTTAGCGCAAATCACGGAAGCGCAGGAGTACGCGAAGATGGAACAGAAGAAGCGCCAGCAGCTCGAGGCGGCGTTCCAGTCCACGCGCAACGCGCTGAAGGACGCGGAGGAGGCGCGCTCCGGGCTCAAGACGCAACAAGCGCTGAGCGCGGAGATGAAACAAAAGATGGCCGAGCTCGAGAAGGCGCTCAAGGACCGCGACGTCGCCGCCGCGAGCGCGGTGTTCACGCAGTCCAACACCGCGAACGGCGTGGACAAGGGCCTGAAGAACCGTATCGAGGCGCTCGAGACGGCGCTCGCGAAGGTTGGCATGAGCAGCGCCGCGGGGCCGGGCTCCGCCGCCGCCGTCGCGGCGATGACGCACCTGCAGGAGAAGGTGAAGATGCTCGAGGAGGCGTTCTCGCAGAGGAGCGCGTCCGCGGACGTCGCCGCGACGGCGGCTCAAAAGGTGGACGCGATCGCCGCGACCGTGCAAGCGGACGCGGACGCGGTCCCGGAGCTCCGTCAGCAGGTGAAGGAGCTGAGAGAGGCGATGCAGAGCGGCGGCGCGGGGGGCGCGGCGTTGAACCTCGGCGACGTCAACGCGCGCCTCGCGAAGCTCGAGGAGACGCTGGCGAAGACGGTGGACAACCCGCTCTCGATCGACGTCCTGTTCGCGAAAGTCGCGGCCGTCGAGGAAGGCCTCGCCGCGGCTGCGAACGGCAGCGCGGGGATGATCCAGGAGCTGTCCGACAAAATTGTGCGACTCGAAGGCGGCTTGGGCGGCGCGGGCACGGTGACGAACAACATCGTCTCCCCGATCTCGTTCGCGCCGCCGGCCGCGCCCGCGTCGCCGCCCGCGGCGCCGCCGACGCCGACGCCGACGCCGACGTTCGACCCGCCGAAGCCGCAGACGGACGTCCCGGTGAAGAACCCGCTGCCGCCGACGTTTCAGCCGTCGATCACGATCACGCCGGAGAAGGCGGCGTCCGACGCCCCCGGCCCGGCGCGCCCGCCCGAGAAGGAAACCCCCGCCGTCAAGAAGATCGAGACCCCGGACCAGGAGATCTTGGAGGATCACCCGCTCCCGAGGATCGCGACCGGGAGGGAGGTGATGATGCAGGGGTTCAACTGGGAGTCGCACAAGTTTGAGTGGTACAGCGTCGTCGGCGAACGCGCGACGCAAATTCGCGACGCCGGCTTCACGCAGATTTGGCTCCCGCCGTGCACGGACTCGCTCGCGCCGGAGGGTTACCTCCCTAGGAACCTCCGGTCGCTGGACACGAAGTACGGGACCGAACAGCAGCTCCGGTCGCTGATTGGCACGCTGAGGGAGAACAACATCCTTCCGGTGTTGGACGCGGTTTTGAACCACCGCTGCGCGACGCACCAGGGCAACGGCGGAAAGTGGAACCGGTGGGAAGGCACCGGGATGGACTGGGGCGAGTGGGCGATCACGAACCGGAACAAAGACTTCATGGGCGAGGGCGGCGACCCGACCGGGGATGAGTTCTGGGGCTCGCCGAACATCGACCACCGAGAGCCGAGAGTGCAGGAGTCCCTGTGCGAGTGGATCAAGTGGCTGACGCACGACGTCGGGTTCGGCGGGATTCGCTTCGACTTTAGCAAAGGCTACGGCGGCGAGTTCACGGGGAAATACGTCCGCGCGTGCATGCCGGAGTTCGCCGTCGGCGAGTTCTGGGACACGTTGAACTACGGCCAAGGCTTGGAGTACGACCAGGACGCGCACAGGCAGAGGATCGTGGACTGGATCGACGCCACCGGCGGCATCTGCACCGCCTTTGACTTCACGACGAAGGGCATCCTCCAAGAAGCGTGCGGCCGCGGCGAGTTCTGGCGGCTCGTGGACAAGAAGGGCCGCGCCCCGGGCGTGATCGGGCTCTGGCCCGCGCGCGCGGTGACGTTCATCGACAACCACGACACCGGGTCGACGCAGTCGCACTGGCCGTTCCCGTCGAACAAGGTTGGCATGGGGTACGCGTACATCTTGACGCACCCGGGGACGCCGTCGGTGTTTTGGGACCACTTCTTCGACTGGGGCTCGGACCTGCGCAAGCAGATCACCGGGCTGTTAGAGGCGAGGAAAGCGATGGGGGTGCACGCGCGGTCGAAGCTCGAGATTGTCGCCGCGACGGACAGCGTCTACGCCGCGCTCGTGGACGACAAGCTCGCGGTGAAGCTCGGGCACGATAACTGGTCCCCGAGCGGGGACGGATGGAAGGTGTCCGTGTCCGGCGACCAGTGGTGCGTGTGGACGCGGGGGTAAGAGTGAGCGAAGGAGAAGAGAAAGAGGAGGAAGACAGAAAACAGCACGTGGTCCGCAGCGGGCGCGCGTTAGTGCGTTGACCGCGGGGAGGGAGTGTATCAGTTATTAAGCGCGCGTGGGGCTTCCCCGGCGCGTAGTAAAAGGTTTCAATTCTCAGCAGAAGTTACAAGCAACACAACACGTCTGTCACCACCCTCCCGCGGCGGCGAGCTGCGACAGCGTCAGGAAATGCAGCGGCAAAAACGCGTTATCGAGCTGCTCCGTCGTCGCCTCCAACGCGGCCGCGCCGGCGCTCGCGACGAGTATCCTTCCGCGCGGCGCGGCGGCGCCTCCCCCCGCCGCCCACCGCCACGCCGCCGCGGCCCCCAACGCGTTCGCCAACGCGCCCGCCATCGTTCCCTCCACCGTCTTGCGACACCCGCGACATATCCGCGTCCTCCCCGCCATCGTCCCCACCACGCTCGCGACGGTATCGCCTAACCCTAACGTGATGATGCCCGCGAACGGAGACAGCGCGAACGCGTCCGGCGCGACGCCGCTCCCCGCGTCGCCGTCCGCGCGCCCGCGCCACGCCTCGCGCGTCAGCCACAGCGGCACCGCGCAGCCCAACAGCAACGAGAAGTGCGACATCACGATCCCATTCCCGCCTCCCGAATCGCGCGCGTCCAAGAACCTGCGCGCGTGTCTGTCGAGGATCCCTCCGACGTCGACGCCGAACGCGGTAACGCGCGTCGCTCGCGCCACCTCTGCGGCGGCGAACGCGAGCGTCGCGCCCGCGAACGCGACGGCGAGAAACGCGGCGCACTCCGGGCGGTCGTTCTCCGCGCCCGGAGTGCGCCTCGCGACAAACCGCGGCGCCATCGACGGGGCGAACATGAAGACGACGAGGACGTGGTACGCCTTGCGAAGGAACAGCACCGGCAGCGCGCGCGAGGACGCCAGGCGTTCGCACAGAGGGAGCGCGACGCATAGCGCCGCGAGCCAGTACGCCGCGAGAGGACGCGCGCCTCGCGCGTTCCACGCGAACGACGTGACCCATATCAGCGGGTCTTCGCCCCCGAACGCGCCGGCGAGGGCGAGGACGAGCCACGGCGCGAGCGCGGCGACGGCGGCGGCGCGAACGATCGCGGCGTCGTCGCCCCGCGCGCGGCGTTTGAACCGCGTCTCGTGCGCGTTTTTCCTCCTCGCGTCGTCGTCGTCGTCGTCGTCGTCGTCGTCGTCGTCGTCGTCGCGGACGTCCGACCCTCGCAACCCCGGGACGACGCAGACGCCCGCGACCGCGGACAGCACGCACGCGGTGACGAACGCGCGCGGCTCCCCCCCGAGATGCGGCGGGAGCCACCGCCGCCACGAAGCCGGCCCTCGACCGCCGATCGCCGCCGCTGCCGCGTCCGCGACGCACGACGCCACGCCCTGCGACAGAAGCAAGCTGTCCGCGCGCGTGAACACCCTCGAGAAACTCTCCCACGCCCAGTGCGCGAACTCGACCGCGAACGCGGCGGCGAGCATCGCGAAGACGAAGCTCTCCTGGACGCCGCTCGGCGCGTCTTTCGCGCGCGACGCGACGGCGGCGACTGCCGTCGCGAGCGCCGCGCGCGACGACGCCCACGTCGCGCCTCTGTCTCTTCGCGCGGACTCCAAGACGTAGAGCGCCGACGTCGCGACCGCGGTCCAGAACGCGACCTGGTCGTGGCGCGCGTCGTCGTCGACCGTCTGATGCGCGAGCCTGGACGCGCGCGCGCACGGGAGGACGAGAAGCCCGAGGTGGACGCCGGTCGTGATGTTCGTTCGACTGAAGTTGCACGTCTCGCCCCAGCGTCCCGTCAGCTCGAGCGTCGCGGCGACGACGAGGAGCGTCAGCAGCGCGATCGCTTCGGCATCGCGCGCGCGCGGCTTCGAGGCGTGGAGCGTCCACGCGGCCCAGAGCGTCGTCGCCGCGACCTGGGTGGGGGACGGAGGGTGGGTCGAGAGATGGAGAGAAATGATCGCGTCGTTGTCGGACGTTGGAGCGCGGGGCGGGCGGACGGCGCGCGGGGAGGGAGACCGCGGGAGGACGCACCACGAGCGTCTCCAAGATCCCGCGCGGGGTTACCCGCGGCGTCCTGCGAAGTTTGCGTTTGGGAGTCGGCATCCACCCCGCGGCGCGCGCGCGACTGACGAGCGAGCGTTCGAGTTATTAGCACGCTCTGGATTTTTTTTTGGACTGACTGGACGATGACGAGAGCGAAGACGCCACCGACGCTTCACTGACGCGGCGCCTCCGCGATGACGCGCGCACCGGTCGACCCCGAGGTCGTGCGCCAGAGGTACGCGCGCGCGCATCGCTCGACGCGCCCTCGAGGCGACGCGACCGTCGTGCCTCGCGCGCGTCGGTCGTCGGCGGACGACCCCCTCCCCCCCGTCTCTCATATTTATTCCTTCGTCGGACGGATGTTACCCCCCGCGCGCGCCTCACCGCGTCTCGTCCCTCCCCGTCCATCGACCCGCAGGGTGCTCGAACGGCTGCAGTGGAGCGACCAGGAACTCGACGACGAGCTCGAGGACGCGCCCGCGAGGCGAACGCGCGCGCCGGGCCCGACGCCTCGGCCCCGTCACGTCGTCGCGACCGGGCCGGGATCTCGTCGACGCGTCTCCGCGGGCGCGCGCGATCGCCCGCCGCGCAACGACGGGAGGCAGGTCGCGTTCAACTCCACCGCGGCCGCGCGACCGAACACGTCGTCGTCCACGCGCGGCGCGTCGCTGTCGCTCCTGAAGCGCGAGGTGAGCTCGCGCGCGCCCGCGGCGCGACGCGCGACGAGCCCGTCCCCGCGCCGCGAGGACGGCCGAGACGCGTCGTCCGACGGAGGAGCCTCCGTCTCGCGCGGCGGCGGCGCCGCGCGTCACCACCGCGCGCCGTCGCCGGCGACGCGCCCGCCGTCGAGGAAGCGCGACGCGAATCAGTCCGTGTACAACCGCCTCCTTCGCGAGTCGAGGTCGAGGACGCCGCGCGCGCGCCCGCAGTCGCCGCCGCCGCCGCCGCCGCCGAACGCGCGCGCGCCAAATCATCATCACACCGGGCACACGACGACGGAGGACGAGGGCGGGTACTTCGCGAACACGGAGCCGGACGACGGCGGGACGACGGACGCGTACGGAGGCACCACGGACGTGAACGACGAGGCGAACGCCTTTTTGGCGTCGGCGCGGAGAGCGGCGGCGCGAAGGGAGTGGAACCGCGCCGCGGGGACGGACCCGACGTCGACGGGCCGGAGCGCGGAACGCGGAGGCGCGCGGCATCGCGCGGCGGCGGACGCGAGAGGGCTATCGCGGGGGCTGTATAGGGTGCTGAACCCGAGAGCGGGCGGCGGCGGCGGCGGCGGCGGCGGCGACGACGCGGCGGCGGAGGCGAGGCGCCGCGCCGCGGTCGAGACGCTCGCCGCGCTCAGCGAGGACGCGGAGGCGTCGAGCGACGCGACCGCGGGCGGCGTCGACGAGGGCGTCGGCGAGTGCTCGTCCGCGACGAGCGACGACGACGCGGTGGACGAGGGCGAGGTGGACATGAGCACCGGGGGCACGGAAACTGGGGAGACGGACGACGACGACGACGACGACGACGACGACGACGATGTAGACGAAGACGAAGACGCCGCGATGGTCGACGTCCTGCGCGCGCAAAACCTCGAGCTCAGGGCGAAACTCAGAGAGGCGACGTCCGTGCTCGCGTCCGTGTCGCGAGAGAGAAAGGCGACCGCGGACGCGAAGCACGCGAGAGCCGCCGCGGAAGCGAGAGCGAAGACCGCGGAGAAGCGACTGGAGCGGTGCAGACGACACGTCCTCGACGCGGAACGCCGAGCGATCGACGCGGAGACGCGCGGCGCGACGCTCGAAAGCGACCTCGCGGCTACCAGGGATAAACTGAGCAAAGCCACCGAGGCCGCCGCGGCCGCGAAGGCGGAGCTGCGCGCGAACGAGCTCTGGAGGGAGTCGGACAAGCCGTCGTCGCCGCGTCCCGCGCCCGCGCCCGCGCTGCCGCCGCCGCCGCCGCCGTCGGAACTCGACGTCGGCGTCGCGGCGGCGCTGCACGACGAGCTCGCGTCCGCGCGCGCGGCGCTGACGAGCGCGCTCGCGGAGGGGAAGCGACGCGAGATTGAACTCACACTCGCGACGCGCAGGGCGGAGAAGGCGGAGACCGCGCTGGACGACCTCGAGAGGATGCGTCTCTCGCCGTCGCCGTCGCCCGCCGCGGAGCCTCGAGGGCTGCTCGCGTTTTTATCCCCGATCGGCTCGGCGGCGGAGGCGGAGGCGCACCGCACGCGCGAGGCGACCGCGACCGCGGTCGGCGTCGCGTCCGCGGTGAAACGGCGGCTCGACGAGACCGCCGCGGAGCTCGACGCATCGCGCGCGAGCGTCGCGCACCTCGAGTCTCGACTCGCGCTCGAGCGTCGTCTTCGCGCCGGGTTGCAGCTCAGCGCGGACGCCGCGGAGGTGTACGGCGAGCACGTGCGTGAGCTCGAGGGAAGGTGCGCGAGCTTGGAGTCTGAGGTGGTGTCGTTGGTGAAGGCGATAACGCACGTCACGCGGAAGTTGCGGACGCGCGAAAGGAGCGACGGCGGCGGAAGCGCGAGCGCGCGCGCGGCGTTCGGCGTGGACATGGAAAACGCCGACGGCGCGCGTTTCTTTTGCTTCAAGTTTTGGCAGCAGCTGTCGTCGACGCGCGGGAGAGGGTTCACGCCGCCGCCGGAGAACGCGCGGCACAGCCCGGTGACGCCGAATCCGCTGCTGTTCCGCTTCGGCGAGGGGGGCTTTCCCGCGCGTCCCGGAGGGACGCCGACGCGGAAGCCGCCGTCGTCCCCTCCGGCGTTCAAGTGACTTGGACGTAGTCTGAGGGCGTCGTCGACGCGTTCGAAGAAAGGAAGCCGAAGGGAGGAAAACAGAGCACCAGTTAGAAAACTCTCGTTTTCTTTACAAGTCTAGGAGAAAGAATTTACCGCGCGGACGCGGCGGTCGCCTCGGCGGCGGCGCGCTGCTCTGCGCGCGGGGTGTACAGCTCGCGTCGCTTGTCGCGCCTAGACGGCTTCCCATCCTCGCGCCCGCCCCTCGCCACCGGGTCCACGATGCGGACGGTCTTCTTGCCGTTCGCGCCCGGTTTGAAGAGAACCTCGCCGTCTCTGAGCGCGAACAGGGTGAAGTCCTTCCCAGTGCCGACGCCCGGGCCCGCGTGCACCTGAGAGAGGAGAGAGAGAGAGGAGGGGGGACGACGATTCTCAGGTTTTAGGGTTAAAAAGGAAAACGGGGCGGGCGACGTCATCACGCGACGGGCGCGCTCTGTGATAACGGGCGTCGCGACGCGCGCGCTCGAGACGTACCTTGTTCCCGACTTGGCGAATGATGATGTTCCCGGTGACGACCTGCTCGCCGCCGTACTTCTTCACGCCGCGGTACTGCGGGTTCGAGTCGCGTCCGTTCTTCGTGGAGCCCGTCCCCTTCTTGTGCGCATTTTCCACGACGAGCGAGCCGCGCATCGGAGCCGCGGTGCTGGTCGGCATGGAGACGACGCGAGCGCCGCCGACGGAGTGGCGCGCGGCGATAGAGCCGGTCGCCACGGAGGTGAAACCCATGAGAGAATTCATGATGCTACGTCGCGCGCGTCGTAGTGCCGCGATTGCCGGCGCGTCGACGTCTTTGGATAAGCCCTAGCTAGCGAGCTTCAACAGGTTACAGAGGTGGCCCATAAACGTTGAATCTTCTGTAAACTTCTGTAAAACTGTCACTGTTGCGTGTACGTACACGTGAGGCCCTACGTGCTTTTAGTCGGAAAAAAAAGAATCGTGATCTTGAGAAAGTGGAAGATCGGATCGGCCTGTCCGCATCTGTCCGCATCTCACTCCCTCGGCGCTCGCGTCTCTTTCAGCAGAGTGCGCCGCACGCACGCCACGTATCGCCCGTTCGCGGCTTCTCCCGGGACGCGCGAGCGAGGGTATCGCATTCTACGCGGCTCAAACGCGGACGACGTCGCGAATGCGTCGGACGATTTAGCCCTTCAAACTTTCCACGAGATTCTCCGCCAGCGCTGAGGTTACACCGTGAAGTCATTCATGCCCGCGGTGCGACGCGCGACGCGCGCGAGCGACCGACCCGCCCCGCGCGCGCCGTCGTCCTCGAGCGATCCAGACGACGACGACGTCTCGCGCGCCTCGCGCGGACGCGGACGCGCGCCCGGCGAGGACGGTTCGGCGGAGTGGACGTCCGAACGCGTCGTCGAGTGCAGGCGAGCGTGGAGACTCGCGGTCCTGCGGCAAAATGCGCCGGTGCATCAGACGGGCCAGCTGATGACGATCGCCATCGCGCTCGCCGTCGCGTTCAAGAAGCCCGCGCCGTTGGTCGGTCTGAAACCGGAGTGGACGCGGCGCGTCCCCGTCAGCGGCGCCGCGGCGGCGTTGGCGGCGGCGTACGTTGCCGCCATCGCGTGTCAGGTGGCGAACCCGCATCGATACGAGAAGAACTACGAGGTCGCGTGCGAACTCCTCAGCTGGGGCGGAATACTGGCGGGGCAGTACACGTTGATGATGAACGGGCCCGGCATGTTGAGTAGGTTGCGGCCGCTCACTTTGATGGGGTCCATCATCATGATGCGGTTCGAGTTTTCGAAACAGCGCCTCTGGTTCGCGTTGCGAATGGTCGCGGAAACGTGCTTGGAGGCGGGGCGGCACGCGCTCGAGGGCGCGCACGGCGGCGATTTCGCGAGGTGTCTCGTCGACAAGATCCCGATCGGTCTCGTCAAGATCGCGTTCGGTCTGCAGTTGCTCTGGTTGTTGGAGCGACGTGATAAGGCTCGGTTCTTGGAATCGTATTCGTCGTCCGAGGAGGAAGCGCGTCTGGCGGCAGCGGCGATCGAGCGACGGCGCGGCGACGGCGGCGGGACGATGAGCGCGTCGCGGCTCGCGCGAGGGACCGGCGTCGCGATTTTAGTCGCCGTCGGGGTGTACCAGATGTTTTTATTCGGTTGAGGTCGATCGTCCTCCGAGCCGTAGGGCTGGCTCCGCGCGAAGAACCGTCGTCGCGAGCGTCTGGTTGGACGACGACGTCTGCGGGTTCGTCTGCGGCGGACGAGGAGGAGAGAAGAGAGGAGGCGAGGCGAAGAGATGAGAGAGAGAGGAGGTGAGGCGGAGAGGAGGAGATACGCGCGTTGATTAGATTGTAGATTGATTAAGTACTCGCGCCCCCCGAACCCCCTCAATCGTCCCGGCTCGTCCGCTTCCCTAAGCTCGGGTCCGGCCCGCCCCCCACGGCGGCGCGCCACCTCCTCGCCTCCAGCTCCGCCCTCTCCAACGCGGCGCGGCAGCCGTCTCGGTACGCCTCCGCCGCCCGCGCCGCCTCCTCCCCTTTGCCCCTTCCTCGCAGCGTCGCCGCGCACGCCGCCGCGGCGTCGTCCCCCGCGCGCAGCCGCTCCAGAAGCGTCTGCAGCGCGCCGCACAGCGCCGCCGCCGCCGCGGCCTCGCCCTCGGAGCTCACCGGGTCCGTCCGCGGATCCCCCGCGTACGTCCCGAGCGTCGACGCGTCTGCGGTGAGGACTCGCAGCGTCCCCACGAGCGGCAGCGGCAGAGCGCCGCACCGGACGCTGTGCGGCGAGAGCGATAGCTTCGCGCGGTGAAGCACGCGCTCCCTGAGCGCGCTCACGTCTCGGACTTCGCCTTGCGGGAGCTCGAGGGACAGCGGGACGTCGTCGTACGGGTTGTCTCGGACGCCGAATCCGTAAAACAAGAGCAGCTCCGCGTTGGACTTGGCGCCGTACGACACGAAAATCTCCTCGCCCGCGCGAACCCCGCGCGCGATGGGCAGGTGCAGAGCATCGTCGCGGAGGCGGCTGTACCGCACCGCGTGCGGCCACGTCGCGTGGTTACACAGCAACGCGATCGGCGGCAGGCACGTCGTCGGCGCCGGCGGGTGGTGCTCCCCGCCGCCGCTCGCGCCGCCGACCGTCTCCGCCTGCACGGTCATCCCGTACGCGTTCCACGCCTCGGACGCGATCCTAAACCGCCTCAGCGTGTAAAGCTCCGTCGGAAACACCTCCGGGAAGTGCTCGCCTAGCGCGGGGAACAGCGCCGCGTGCTGCCGCGCCGTCGTCTCCCTCGCCTTGACCGCGTCGTCGAGAAGCGGCGCGCCGCGCAACAGCGCGTCCGTCACCTCCGCGGGCCACGACGCCGGCGTGAGACCCAGGGCTCCGGCGGCGGTTCGATCCCCGTCGTCGCCGCCGCCGTCGTCCATGGGCAGCGACGCGAGGAGCGGCGCCCACGGCGAGCGGTCGCCGAGCGCGTACTTCTCGTACACGAGCCACAACGTCATGAGCGTGTCCTCGCCCAATCCCGCGAACGTTCGGTACGCGTCCCCTCGCGCGGTGGGGTCCTCCAGCGCGACGCGCGACGTGAGCAGCGCGGAGGACGGGATCGTCAGCGCGTCCGCGCCCGCGGGGAGGTCCGTCGACGCGGCCGCGCCGCGCCCCGTGGACGGGAACCGCGCCGGGACGAGACGCACCGTCGCGCGTCCGCCGGCGTCGGACGCCGCCTCGAAATCCGCGGCGGCGGTCGACGACGTCGAGCACGCGCCGCCGCGTTTGACCCACGCGATCATCGCGTCGCCGACGCCGCCGTCGTTCGCGGGCGACGCGGGCTCGGGGGCGACGGTCGAGACCCCGGGCGCGTCGTCCGGCGGCGCGAGCGCGGCGTCGCACAGCGAGCGCACCGCCGGCATCGCGCTCGCCGCCGCCGCGCCTCGCTCCGCGACGAGCTCGAGCGCGAGCGCGCACGCCGCGGTCTCGTTCCGAGGCGACAGCGCGACGCGGTCGCGCTCGCCTCTCACCGGCGGCGTCGTGACCTTCGCGGCCCACCCTCCCGCGGGGGCGAAGTACGCCTCGCGGTCGTCCACGCACGACACGCGCGCGGCGACGAGGAGCCGAGTCGCGAAGTCGGGGGCGGAGAGATCGACGGCGTTCGACAGCCCGCACGCGCGCATGATCTTCTCGCGTAAATCGACGTGCTCGTCCCGCGGCATCGGGACGGTCACGATGCACGCCATGACGACGACGCACCACCGCGCGGCGGCGTCGCGGCGGCGTCGCGGCCGTCTCCGCGCGCGACGACAGTGGACGGACAGGGTTTCGCTTCCGGAACTTTTTCGACGCGATTCACTACAGACGGATCGCGATGATGACGCCGCCGACTAAGAGCCTAAGGTACTCGCTACGGCGCCGCCGCGGTCCCACCCCCTCGTCACTTGACGCAGACCAAACACCCCATGAGCCGCGCGGGCTCGAGCTCGTAGAACGTCGCGCTCGAGAACCCGGCGTCGACGGCGAGCTGGACCAGCTCCGGCGCCTTCGGGTACCGCTCGATGGACGGCCGCAGGTACCGATACTCCGCGGCGACGCCGTTCAACTCCGCCACCGGGACGACGACGTTGTCGAGCACGAACCCCTGCGCGAAGTTCAAGTTCGGGTCCACCGCGTTGTTGAAGTCCAACACCGCAGCCTTCCCGCCGGGTTTCAACACGCGGCACAGCTCGCTCAGCGCGAGTGGGACGTCCGAGACGTTGCGCAAGCCGTACCCGATCGTCGCGCCGTCGAACGCGCCGTCCGGGTGCGGCAACGCGAGCGCGTCGCCCTGCTGCCACACGATCGGCGACAGCGCGTACCCGGTCGGATGCGCAGCCTCTTTCTCCGCGGCGACGCGCAGCTGCGCGGCGGCGAAGTCCAGACCGACGACCTCGCCGGAGGGGCCGACGGCGTCGGCGAGGCGAAGCGCGACGTCGCCGCTGCCGCAGCAGACGTCGATGGCGCGATCCCCGGGTCGCACGCCCGTCCACTTCACCGCCGCGCGCTTCCAGACGCGATGGAGGCCCAGAGATAGGAGGTCGTTGAGCTGGTCGTACACCGGCGCGATGTCGTTGAACAGCGTCTGGCGCTCGCTCGCGGCGGCGTCGCTGAACTGCTCTTCCGGGCGACCGGTGACGGTCGGTTTATCCGAAGAGGTCTTCGTCGGCCCCGCCGGCGCGGCGGTCGTCGTCGTCGTCGTCGTCGTCGTCTCCGTCGTCGTCGTCGAGGGCGGGGCGTGTTCGTCGTCCCACGCCTGCGCCTCGCCGTCCCTGAAGATGCGCACGTCCGCGCCGTTGTTCTCTGCGAGGGGAGGGCGGAGGGGACGGGACGGGGGCGTCGGCGGGCGGAACGCGGCGCGAGGCGAGGCGCGAGGGGCGACGCGGGGTCGGGCGAGAATCTTTCGCGAGGACGCGCGCGCGGGGAGGACGCGCCGGCGTTCGCGCGGAGGGTGCTCCCGCGCGCGCGAGGGCGGCACGCCGCGGAGACGCATCTCGCGCGAGGTTCCGTCCGTCGCGCCGCGCTCGCCGGCGCCGCGTTGAGGGTCGCGACCGCGCGCATCTCGTTGTGGCCGGCACGTCACGCGCCTCGACGGGACGGGAGATCCTGGACGTCAGAAACGAGATCGACGATTTCTATGAGCAAATAGTCTAAACATTTTACGCCCCCCATGATGTACTTGAAAGGAGAAAATTGAAAGAAGAAAATTTCGTTGACTCGTAACTTACTTTCAACTTTTCAAAGGAGTTGACCCTGGGAGGTCCCGTCCTTTCGACCTGTTACTGTTTCTGTTCGGGAGCGCGGGCGAGCCGCGGGAAAGAAGCCCGACTGCGGATCGTAATCGCGTTCACAACCTCGCGGTGAGGCGAGGGACGACGGGAATCACGGCGACGAGGTCGTTCGCGCTCTTCCTCTAGCGCCTCGCGGAGAAGGCGCGCGCGCGCGCGCGAGAGCGCGGTGGACGCGGCGTCGTCCACAGCACGCGCCGTCAGCGCGGACGAAGAGGTGTTCGACGACGGATCGAGCGTCTGATTCGATCGCACGAGGGGCCCACGCGGACCGGACGCGCGGACGCGACGCGACGCGACGCCATGAGCGGCTACGAGCGACTCCACGATAAAGGCGGGAGCGGGATAGCGACGAGAACGTGCGCGGCGACGCTGACGCACCCGTTCGCGACGCTGTACCAGTGGGTCGCGCGCCTGGGCGACGCGGTGGGGTGGAACCTCGTCCTCTTCATCGGGTCGTGTCACTTCTGCCTGAAGGGCATGCTCATGGGCCTCGCGCACCAGGCTGGTCTGCCGTTCGCGCAGCAGTACCTCAAGCTCAGCGCGACGGATATGCAGCGGTACGGCATCGTCGCGTACTTCCCGTGGAGCCTGAAGCCCGTGTTCGGGATGCTCTCCGACGTCGTCCCGATCGGCGGGTACAACAAGCGGTATTACATGACGTTCGTCTCCGCGCTCGGCGCCGCGGCGCTCGTGTTCTTAGGTGGCGCGCAGCTCGGCGAGGGCGACGCGATGATCTACGTCACCGCGCTGGTGTTCATCAACCTCCAAGTCTCCGTCGTGGACTTGCTCACGGAAGGGAAGTACACGGAGAAGATGCGGCAGCTCCCGGAGATGAGCGGCGACATCGTGTCGTTCGTGTGGTTCTCGCTCTTGTGCGGCGGCTTATTCGCGACGATCATCTCGTTCTTCACGCTGCGTTCGGAGAACTACCGCGTGATGTTCTGGTGCGCGATACCTTTCAGCGCGCAGTGCGTCTTCACGTCGTACTTTGGTTTGATGCCCGAGCCCGCGGTCGAGTCCAGCAAGCGCGCGTGCGTCGGCCCGGCGAACCGAGAGCTCGTTCGACGGCACCAGAAGATCTTCACGCTCGGGACCTTCATGGGCCTCGCGTGCGCGGTAAACGCCGCCGCGCAGCTGATGACGTCGAACATGTACGCCGAGCTGGTCATCACCGCGAGCGTCGCGATCGCGCTCTCGTTCGCCATGTTCTGGGCGATGCCGCCGCGTCTCGCCAAGGCGACGTTGTTTTTGTTTTTGACAAACACCGTGAGCGTCTCGTTCGGCAGCGCGATGCAGTACTGGTTCACCGTGGACGAGGAGTGTAACCCGGGCGGGCCGCACTTCGACTACTTGTTCTTCACCGTGTACACCGCCGTCGTCGCGCAGGTGTTCAGCGCCGTCGGCATATGGCTCTTTAACCGGTACTTCGTGAAGTTTCGGATGCGAAGGGCGCTCATGATCAGCGCGGTCATATCCAGCGTGTCGTCCATAGGCGACCTCGCGCTCGTGCTCAGGTGGAACAAGGCGTGGGGGATACCGGACAAGGCGTTTTACCTCCTCGGGGATACGATCTTAGAGCCCGCGGTGGGGATGATGGCGTACATGCCGTGCACGGTGCTGATGTCCAAGGTGCGCGGCCGGAGGAGGTTCCGTTTTTTTTGGTTTTGGTTTTTCATCGGTGCCCATTTTCGGTTTCAAGCACCTTTTCACCGTTCAAAACTGACCCTACGTATCACCGTTCCGATCGCAGCTGTGCCCTAAAAACATGGAATCGACGACGTTCGCGATCCTCGCGTCGTTCAGCAACCTCGGCGGCGCGCTGTCGCGCTCGTTCGGCGTCTTCGCGATGTCCGCGGCGGGCATCAAGACCGACCTCACCGACGGCGGGTCGTGCGACTTCGATAACCTCCCCGTGCTCATCGTCGTCTGCGGGATGATCCTCCCTCTGGTCGCCGTGCCGCTGACGTACGTGCTCATACCGGACATGGACATGCACGCGGAGTCCGTCGAGGAGGAGAGCTCGCCGGACGCGACCGAGGGCGAGCGGACGCCGCTGATGCGCGGCGAAAGCGAGGGAGCGAGGGGGGGGTTGAGGAATAGAGCTTAGGTAGATCTGCGACGGCCGATTCGTAAGTTGGTTGTTACACTAAAAAACGCGAACTGAACGCACGCGCGCGTGAACAGAACCGTCGTGTGGATCAGACGTCGGCGGTCGGCGGAGAGCGGACGGCTGTGCGGCGCCAGACAGGTCGAAAGTTTCCCCGAGAGCTTTCCGTCGACGTCATCCCGTGTCGGCCCACTCCGTAACGCGCCGCACGGTCACCCCCGTCGGTCCAAGAACTCAGACGCCATGGCTACGCAAGCTTCGGTGATGTCCGCGAAAGCGACCAAGGTGCGTTTCCGCGCTCGCGCTCGCGTCGCGCGCGGCTCTCCGGCGCGCGAAATCGCGAACGCGACGGTTCCGCACCATTCGTAACGCGACGCGCTCGGGACGAGAACCCGAGCCCTATCGGCGCGGGATGCGCGCTCCCGGGGCCTCCTCGAGCGCGCCATCCCGCTTTTTCTCGCGCGCGCGCATCCTTTGAGCGTCCGCGGAAACGTTCGGACGGTCGTTTCCGGCGTCGACGCGGTCGCGACGCCGCCGTCGCGTCTTCGCCGCGCGTAAACCTTCGGATAAAGCGACGGCCGCCCGACGCGCCACGTTTCTCTCCCAATCGCGCGTCGCTGACGCGCTCACCCCGCGCCCCCATCCTCGCAGCTCCCCGGGTTCTCCGGTCTCCGCGCTCAGCGCGTCGGGGTGAGTGCATTCCCGTCCGAAATCGTGCCACCCGCGCGCGTCCGCGCCGCGTCCGCGCCGCCGTCGCGCGCGCGTCGCACGTTTTTCGCCCCACCCCACGAATTCGACGAAAGAAGAGCTGACGATTTCCTCCCCCCGCCCGCCCTCCCCCGCCTCTCGCCACACCCAGGCTGTCAACCGCGCCACCGCGCCCGTCAAGCGCGCCGCCCGCGGGCTCGTCGTCCGCGCCGCCGCGGAGCGCGAGGTCGCCCTCGACAAGTACCGCAACATCGGCATCATGGCGCACATCGACGCCGGCAAGACGACGACGACGGAGCGCGTGCTGTACTACACCGGCAAGTCGCACAAGATCGGCGAGGTCCACGAGGGCGCCGCGACCATGGACTGGATGGAACAAGAGCAGGAGCGCGGGATCACGATCACGTCCGCGGCGACGACGTGCGCGTGGGGCGACAACAGGATCAACATCATCGACACCCCCGGTCACGTCGACTTCACCCTCGAGGTGGAGCGCGCGCTTCGCGTGCTCGACGGCTCCGTGTGCCTGTTCGACTCCGTCGCCGGCGTCGAGCCGCAGTCCGAGACGGTGTGGCGCCAGGCGGACAAGTACGGCGTCCCGCGTCTGTGCTACGTGAACAAGATGGACCGCATGGGGGCGAACTTTTACCGCACCGTGGACATGATCGTCTCCAACTTGGGGGCGACGCCGCTCGTGATTCAGCTCCCGATCGGCGCGGAGGAGGACTTCCAGGGCGTCGTGGACCTCGTCGAGATGCGAGCGATCGTGTGGAACGGCGAGGAGCTCGGCGCGTCGTTCGATTACGTCGACATCCCGGACGACCTCAAGGAGAAGGCGGAGGAGTACCGCATGATGCTCGTCGAGTCGGCTGTGGAGCAAGACGACGACGTCATGGAGGCGTTCCTCGAGGGCGAGGAGCCGACGACGGAGCAGCTCAAGGCGTGCATTCGCAAGGGCACGATCGCGAACGCCTTTGTCCCCGTGCTCTGCGGCTCCGCGTTCAAGAACAAGGGCGTCCAGCCCATGCTCGACGCGGTCGTCGACTATCTCCCCTCCCCCGTGGACCTCCCGGATATGAACGGCACCGCCGTCGACGACGCGGAGAAGAAGCTGTTCCGCAAGCCCGCGGACGACGAGGCCTTCTCCGGGCTCGCGTTCAAGGTGATGGCGGATCCGTTCGTCGGGTCTCTCACGTTCTGCCGCGTGTACTCTGGCAAGCTCGAGAAGTCCTCGTACGCGTACAACTCCGTCAAGGGGAAGAAGGAGCGCATCGGCCGTCTCCTTCAGATGCACGCGAACGAGCGCATCGACGTCGACGGCGCGGTGACGGGCGACATCGTCGCGATCGCGGGTCTCAAGGACACGACCACCGGCGACACCCTGTGCGACGAGAAGAACCAGATCATCCTCGAGCGCATGGAGTTCCCGGACCCGGTCATCAAGGTTGCGATCGAGCCGAAGACGAAGGCGGATCTCGAGAAGATGTCCCAGGGTCTCATCAAGCTCGCGGCGGAGGATCCGTCCTTCCACTTCTCCCGCGACGACGAGACCAACCAGACCGTGATCGAGGGCATGGGCGAGCTCCACCTCGACATCATCGTCGACCGCCTCAAGCGCGAGTTCAAGGTTGAGGCTGACGTCGGCGCCCCGCAGGTGAACTACCGCGAGTCCATCTCCAAGGAGGCGTCCGTGAAGTACTCGCACAAGAAGCAGTCCGGCGGCTCCGGGCAGTACGCGGAGGTGCAGATCAAGTTCGAGCCTCTCGAGCCCGGGTCCGGGTTCGAGTTCGAGACCGACCTTAAGGGCGGTTCCGTTCCGAAGGAGTACATCCCCGGCGTATCGAAGGGCCTCGAGGACATGATGGGCGCGGGCATCATCGCCGGCTTCCCCGTCGTGGACATCAAGGCGACGCTGTTCGACGGTAACTACCACGACGTCGATTCGTCCGTGATGGCGTTCGAGATCGCCGCGCGCGGGGCGTTCCGCGAGGGCATCGCGAAGTGCGGCCCGAAGCTGCTCGAGCCCGTGATGCAGGTTGACGTCGTCACCCCGGAGGAGTCCATGGGCGACGTCATCGGCGACTTGAACTCCCGACGCGGTCAGGTTGGCGAGCTCGGGGACAAGCCCGGCGGGTTGAAGACGGTGAAGGCGTTCGTCCCGCTCGCGGAGATGTTCAACTACGTCTCCAAGCTTCGTGGGATGTCCAAGGGTCGCGCGAACTACAGCATGAAGCTCGCGAGGTACGAGCCCGTGCCGATGAACATCCAGAAGGAGCTCTCCGAGTCGCGCGGCAGCAAGGCCAGCGCGGAGGCGTGAGCCGCCGCCGCGAGCGCTCTCGAGGAGGATTATTTTTGCACGCCGCGATAGTTTGAATTTGTTGTGATCAACGTAGTACGTATCGATAAACGTCGAGAACAGACGACGCGCCCGCCCCCGCCCCGCCTCTGCCGACTCGTTTTTTTCCACGCCCAAGAAAATGGAGCCGCGGGTGCGTGCGTCGTTGCGAATCACGCACGAGGCGGACGGCTTCGCTCCTCCGTCGTCGCAGTGTCGCGCGCGGGACGGGTTCGCCAACCCACGCGCGCGCGCAAATATCAGCGAGGGAACGACGCGCGTCGACGTCGACGCGCGCGACGCGAGGATGACGCGACGCTCGCTTCGATAGCGCCCGCGACGGGACAGGACCGTTTGCGCGCATTCTTCGCGCGAGATGCGGACGCGCGGGATGACGCTCCTCCCGCTGCTCCTCGCGGCGCTCTTCCCCGCGCCCGCCCTCGCCGCCGGGATCGACACGGTCATGACGACCGCCCCCGCGGAGGGCTCCGTGCACCGCCCCGGGTCGATACTCCTGTTCGTCCTCGAGCCGGCGTGCGAGACCGAAGGATGCGTCCTGCCGTCCGACGCGGGCGTGGACGTGCGCGTGGACGACGGCACCGGCGCCGGGTTCGGCGCGTGGCAGGCGGCGACGACGTACTACGTCTCCGGCGTCGCGAAGCTCAGGCACTTCGTGTACGCGGAGACGATAGGCACGTGGACGGTGGAAGCGAGGGCGTCGAGCGCGAGCGCGGGGACGACGGACGACACGCCGTCGCGTCGCGCGTTTCACGTCGGCACGCTCGTCTCGGCGTCCGCGACGCTGGACCGTCTGAACGGCGTCGTCTCGGTCGCGTTCGCGGGGCCGCCCGGTACCGCCGCGGTGAACGTCACCGCGGCGGCGATGAACCTGACCGTGGACGCGCTGTTCGCGCCCGCGTCGTTGACGGCGATGACCGGGTCGTCCGCCGGCGTCGGCGCGTCGGCGCGATGGACCGACGCCTCCGCGCTCGCCGTCTCGTTGCCGCCGGCGACGCGTTCCTCGGGCGCGTGCGCGAGCTGGAGAGCCGCGCGCGAGGAGGCGACGTCCGCGGGCGCCGTGATCCCGAGCGGCCTCACGCTTCGCCTGCGCGACGACGCGACCTTGTTCGACGCCGCCGCGGGGTACCACTACGACGGAACGGTGGCGCTCGAGATGGGCGCGACGTCGGGGAATCCGACGCTCGCGCTGACCGCGCCCGCGGACGTCGGCGGGTGCCAGGACATGCGCGTTCGCGCGACGACGACCGCGCTGTCGTGGGACGAGGTCGTGTCGTGGGACGCGCCGACGTTCTCCACCGCGGAGGGGGTCGAGGGCGTCGTCGTCGGGGACCACGCCGACCTCGTCGCGTTCGCGAGTAACGCGTCGAATCACGCGCTCCGCGAGCTGCGCCTCCCGACATCGCTCACGCGGCCGGACGTTCGGTACGCGTTCGGCGCGTCCGCGATGAACTGCCACGGCGGCGTCGCGAGCGCGACCGCGGGCGTGAACCGATGGACGGGGATGGTCCCCGGGGTGAGGACGTCGAGCGGGTCGCACGCGTACGCGACGACGGCGGCGGCGGCGACGACGATCGACGTGGACGCGTCTTTACCCGCCGTCGTCGACCCCGCCCCCGGCTCCGAGTGCGATCAAGACCCGACCGGGCTGACGTACCGGTGGCAGAACTTGACGTCGCGCGCGGACTGTCTGTACGCCCCCGGGGTGAACCAGTACGGGTGGCCGAACCTGCACGCGCGCGCGTCGTCGCGGTCGCTCGCGCTTCCCGCGTTTTGTCTCGCCGCCTCCGCGACGCCGCATCGGCTTCGGCTTCGCGCGTTCTTCGGGGAGAACCCCGGGACGAGGAGCGCGGGAACGCTGGACGTGAACGTGACGGTGTCCCCGACGCCGCTGCGCGCGATCATCCTCGGCGGCGGCGGCGGCGTGAGGGTTCTCCCGCGCGACCACGTCTTCGAGCTCGACGCGCGGCCGTCGTTTGATCCGGACGCCGCCGCGCCAAACGCGGCGGCGGATAACTCCACGTACGCGTGGTCGTGCGTCCTCCTGACTCGGGTGTCTTCGTCCGAGGTGCGAGAGGACCCGTGCGGGAGCGCGTTCGACGCGAAGATGGCGTCCACGGAGCCGTACCTCGCGGACATCGGTCCGCTGCTCGCGACGAACTTGGGAGGGCGATTTCGGTTCACGGTGACGTACGGAAACAGGGGGAAAACCGCCAACGCGACGTCGGACGTGAGCATGGTCACGGACCCGGTGCCGACGGTGACGCTCGCGACGCCGAACCCGGCGACCGTGCCGTCGACGACGCCGCTGCGATTAGTCGGCAACGTGACCGGGCACGTCGACTTCGTGGGCACGGCGGAAGAGGGGGACATCGCGTACCGGTGGATCTCCGAGCCGCCGATCGATTTCGCCGACGCGCGAAACTTTCTCACGCCGACGAACGGGCCGTCGTTGGTCATCGCCGGCGGGGTGTTACAACCGGAGACGTCGTACGCGTTCACGCTCCTCGCGAAGCAGCGCGGCGTGAACTTAGAAGGGCAGGCGACCACCGGAGCGATCGTCGTCGTGGGCCCGCCGAGCGGGGGAAGGCTCGTGGCGTCCCCCGCGTCGGGTGCGTTCTATACAAAAGTGTTTCACCCATTGCTCGCTTTCAACATTTGATCGCTTCCCTTTTCAACTGACCGATGAACTGTTTTTGTATGGAATGGCCCTCATCAGGCGCGGCGTTGACGACGACGTTCACCGTCTCCACCGCCGCGTGGGTCTCCCCGAACCCGGGGGCGCTGCGATACACGATCGGCTACGTCGCGCGCGGCTTTGGTCGGAGCACGACGGACATCGTTCTGTCCACGGGCGCGGCGACGACCGTCGCGACGACGCTGCCCGCGAACGCGACGCGGGACGGCGTCGCGTCGGACGCGAGGGTCTTCGTCGTCGCCGACGACCGCGGCGCGACGACGCGGTTGGAGGCGACGGTGCGCGTGAGCGCCGTCTCCGGCCAGGCGGCGAGCGCGGCGGCGGCGACCGCGCTGACCGCCGCGCTCGCGCTCGGGGACGTCGTCATGCGCGCGACCGCGGCGGTGACTGCGGCGGCGTCGTTGAACT
>MDSW01048440.1_pt1 | contig 29463 bp, 23 predicted proteins | sample 811171 | NCBI WGS metagenome assembly MDSW01 (sample SAMN05326641, study PRJNA326480) | marine metagenome | isolation source: seawater | place: Atlantic Ocean: North West | collected 2012 | reverse complement strand
TTTTACCCACTGCATATGGCTTTTTGAAAAAGTTTGTGAAGCTATAGGAATTTTTTTAGATATAGTTTTAAACTTTTTATTAGATTGATGAAATTTAATTTCATTTTTACTTTTTTGTTTTAAACTAAAATCAGAACCTTCATTAATAGAAAATTTTGACATAATTTTTAATAATTCTGGTTGTTTTGAAAACTCATTAACAACATCCATCCATGTAAAATTTGTTTTTAATTTTTTACTTAATTTGTTTAAGACAAAAAGGTCCTCAGGTTCGTCTAAAGTCATCCTAATATGTGACCAATTAATTTTATTTTTAAATGGAACCCTTTTAAAATTCCCGAACCCAAACTTTTTCCCTCTTTTACCATGCATATATGAGGTAACATGTTCTTTGTGAAAAAAATGCTCTGCTTGTTCTCTTGTTGTTTTTAAGGTTTTAAAATTAAATATCTCTATATCCTGACCATCAGGAAAGGTTCTTTCTAAATGGTTTGATAAATAATCAGCATCATTCTTTTCAAAAATTTCGATTGCTTTATCTATCAAAGCGGAATCTATAAAAGGACAGTCACCAGTAAGTCTAATGACAGTTTTAGCAGAAGATTTTAAGGCTATCTTATAATATCGATCTAAAACATCGTATTCTTGTCCACGAAATACATATACCTTTTTATTTTTAAGTTTATCAACTAAAATATCATCTTTTAAATTTGTAGAGGTAGCAACCCAAATTTCATCCACTAATTTTGCTTTTTGAACTCTTTCAATCATAAATAGAATTGATGGTTTTTTTTGAATTTTAGCTAAAACTTTTCCAGGTAGCCTCTTAGAATTCATTCTAGCTTGAATTATAACAACTATTTTATTTTTATTTATCACGACTTTTTTCTTCTAATTTTTCTAGAGCAGTATATGGGTGTACTATCGTATTGATTGGATTTACATTATGTAAAATTTTCTCATTTTTTATTAATGAAATCATATTTTCAAAAAGTGGTGTCCCAGCCAAAATAGAAACTGAAACACTTCCACTTGCACGTGGATTAATTTCTAAAACACATGGTGTTCCATCACCCATTTTCATAAAATCAATATCAAATAACCAACTCATATTTAAATTTTTGACTATTTTTTCTCCTATCTCTATCATCTCCTTCTCATCTACAATTATGTGACCGTCATTAGGTCTTGCAGAAAACAATCTTTTTCGTGGAATAGCATTTATTACTTTACCTTCCCATGCAAGAATATCTAGATCAAAAACTGGCTCTTCAAGTCTTTGCATAACTATATAATTAGATAATGGATCTAATAATTTAAGAACATCATTTAAAAAATGATCCATATCAAGGTGAATTTCCCTTGTACCAAAATAAGATTTTGAACCTTTAATGTCATTTCTAATTACATAAATACCCCGGCTTCCTCTTCCATCAGGTAACTTAACTACTACACTTCCTAGATCGTTATAAATTTTATGAACATAATATTCAATTTCATCAAGAGCACTTGTAGAATGCCACCTAGGTGTTGGTATTCCAAAAGATGATAATTTTTCATATGTTTTTGCCTTATTTGAGATAATTTCAATTATACTTAAATCATTGCAAGCTAGAATTGTACCAATAGTAATTAACTCATCTTTATGACTTGCCAAAGCCAAAACCTCTTCATCAGATCCAGGAAAAACAATATCAATTTTATATTTAGAACAAATTTCTAATATTATCTGCGCATAATTTTCGTCATTACCATGTGGAACATTAATAAACTTATCACATATATAACTTGTAATAGGTTTTATAGATGTATCTACACCCACAATAAAATAATCATAACGATTAGAAGCTTTTAGCATCTTTACAAATTGATAACTTAACTCTCCACCAATGCAGGTAAGTAATACTTTTAATCTATTCTTCAATATAAAAATCTTCCTTTTTTAAAGGTGAAAAGGCAGATAAATTTTTAACAGCCACTTGTCCAAAAACATCTTCAAATAGATTTGCAGGCATTATACCTTTCCCATTTGGAAATCTTAAGAACCCTACATTTGTTTTATTTAGTATTTCCCCAGCATCTATTGGTCTGATTGTCGCTAAATAACGACTCATACTTTTTTCAACTTTTTTAATAGAGTTATTTCTTTTCAAGACAGTATCTTTACCACTAATAATTTCTGCTTTTCTTACCTCACTAACCATTTTTTTAAAGTTAATAGGGTCTAATGAAACTTTATGATCAAAGGAGTTTCGAGTACTATCAAATGTTAAATGAGTTTCAATAATCTCTGCTCCAGCATAAACAGCATAGGACGCAACCATTGGATCACTACTATGGTCCGAAAAGCCTACTGGAAATCCAAATTTATACTTAATTCTATTAATTTGCCTTAAACATAAATCTGCAGGAGGCGTTGGATAAAGAGAGGTGCATTGTAAAATTGCTATTTTTTTATTACCTGTGAATTTCACTGTTTTAATAGCTTCCTCTAATGGCAGATCATCAGACATTCCATTTGAAATAAGAATTAATTTATTTAATTTGGCAATTTCCTTTATTAATGGTGTACAACTCAATAGGCCACTCGAAATTTTATAACAAAATGGATCCAAATTTTTAACCCATTCAAGTGTATTTAAATCACCTACAGTTGTAAGTGCTTCTAAATTTAATTCACGAGCTAATTTAAAAATGCTTTCAGTTTCTTTTCGAGAAAGTTGCGCTCTTTTGAATAAAGAATAACTTTCAGTACCTGCAGAATAATTTAGTTCAGGATCAATTGTCTGCAATTTGATAGCATTAGCTCCAGCTTTTGCTGCTTCGTATACTAAGTTTTTACAATTTTCAAAGGATCCTTCGTGATTTATACCAATTTCAGCAATTATAAAAGTTCTAAAATTTCCGTCAGGTAAATGAGATAGATTGATAGAGTTAACTTCAGTTACAACGTTTTTTGAGTCCATTTTTTTATATATCTAAATTTATCTATTTTTATATATCATTATTTATCTTTAAAACAAAAGTCTTTAGAACTCAACCGATCATGTGTCATAGCTAGAGAATACGCTGACCATGAAAGACCTTTATGGGCATTGTTACTAAAAACATGACTTAAAGCTTTTTTCTTAAAAATTTCATGCTTAAATAATTCACTCTTTTGAATATTTTCTTTCATTCGTAAAGAGTTAAAAACATTGTCATCGCTCCAAAGATGGTGCGCAAATCCGTATTTCTGTCTTGAGGATATTTGCTTACCAATATTTTTTTTTACAATTTGTCTCAAAAGGTATTTTGTCTCTTTTCCATTTTTAAACCTAAACCAACTTGGCAAGGCTACTAAAAACTCAACTAGTTTTTTATCCTGAAAAGGCAACCTTGCCTCTATAGAGTGCTTCATAAATGCTTTGTCTACTCTTAAATTAAACATATCAGGAGTACTCTTCGTAGCATAACTCAAAGCACGTTTCATAGACCAATCCTTTAATTCAGAACCATCATTATAATCTGTGAGCGTTCCATAATCATCATAAATATTTTCTAGCATTACATTATTAAATATAGGGTTAAGTGAATTTTTTTTATGCAATTGGTGTGTTACTGATGAACGGAAAGGAAGATAGGAAACATCATCACTAATGATTGCATTTTCGCCTAATACTAAGCTCATTAATTGTTTAAATGGACTATATTTAGACATAAATTGTCCAAACTTAAGTAAATTATTATTTCCACAATAAATTTTATCAGCTTGAAAAAGCTTTTGATCTATAGGGTAACCTCCTGCAAAATCATCTGGTCCATCTGAGATTAAAATAACTTTACTACCAAGTTCTTTAGCCTTTCTAGCCAACATTTCAAAAGGAACTACACCATCATCTATACAACCATCAAAACAATCAGATGCTGCATCTTTTAACATATTTACTGGATCATCTAAAAGCATATCAAACTTAATAAGATTTACACCTATTTTTCTTGCCGTATAACTTGCTGCTTCACTTTCATCTAATGAATCTCCATTTTTTAATACTTTATTAAAAGAGCTATTACCAAATATTGCGTCAAAATTATTTTTACGTTTGGCCATGAAAAAATTAACGATGGCACTATCTATTCCTCCACTTAAGGTTGTTACAAATTTTACTTCATCTGGAATTCTTTCATCAATTACCCTTTGAAATATATCCTCAAATTTTGAAGATACTGCATCCAATGTTGGATCACTATTAAAAAAATCATTCCATTTTTCTGGTTCCAATTTTGAATGAATTTCAATTTTTATATTTCCATCTTTTACAGTAATTAATTCACCTGGTAACATCCTTTTAATATCTTTAACTAACGTTTCGTTTGGAGGAGCAGAATTATACATCCACACAGAAGGAACTGCCTTATAATTAAAAGTATTATTATTTGTTACAGCTATAATAGCTTTTGGATCAGATGCAAAAATAAGCTCCCTATTTTTTATTAAATAAAAAATGTGTCTTTCACCAAGAGCATCTCTACTGAGAGTTAAACATCTTTTGAAATTTTGATAATAAGCAAAACCCCACATACCTGATAACCATCCATAAACATTTTTATCGAATTTTGCTAAAGCTTCAAAGAGAACCTCTGTATCAGATTCGGTTTTAAATATACAACCTTTTTTTGTTAAAACTTTTCTTAATTCCTTATAATTAAATATTTCACCATTGAAAGATAAGATATCTTTACTACCCTCCTTAACAAATGGAACTGGTAAAAAAGTATTTATATCAACAATTGATAAACGGGTATTACCTATAACTAACCTTTTATCTTCAGAAAATGTAAATCCATGCTGATCAGGCCCACGGTTATATTGAATGGTTAACATTTTACAAATACGATCTTCAGCGTTACGAATGGGTAAACCATTCATAGAATAAATTCCAGCTATTCCACACATATATAATCAAATAAATTTATAATAATGTATACATATACTAAATTTTTTTTTTTCATATTTTTTTGGCTATAATGATAAATTCCTGTTCACGAAATTTCAAAAGCTTATGGGTGGTGATCCCAGTTTCTAATATAGAAAAATGCTTGCCTACAAGTTTTGAAAAATCTTCGACAGATTTGGGACAAAAAACATTTAAAGGCTCCGAATTCCCCTCACGACCCCTATATTCATATATATCTTTACCCTTATATTCAGAATAATATGCAAATTCACTCTCAGGTCCGTTAATGTCAACAAATAATCTTCCACCTGGTTTTAAAACTCTATGAAACTCTTTCAAAACAGAAGTGACAATTTCAGGTGAAGATAACAAGGAAAGTAAAGATAAACTCATTATAACATCAAATTTTTCTTTCAAAAAAGGTAATTGACTGTCCTCTGGATTTATCAAAACGCCTGTATGATTAACTTTACTTTGCAGATTTATAAATTTTTCTTCAGTTCTTTTAATAGCGAATTTTGACGTATCAGCAAACGTTATAGATTTAGAGTAGGGTTCCATTGAAATAGCATTAGCACCATAGCCACAACCAAAATCTAACAAATCTATATCTTGGTTTTCAAGAAGTAAGTTTCTACTTCGAATAAGCATAAGATTAGGATAAACTTTATCTGACTTGTCCCCATCATGAGATTTAATATAATGATTAACTACATTCTGATTTGATAATTTTCCCATTTGTCTCTAATATCCTGCTCTCTTATCAACAACATTAATAAGAGTTTCCCCTCTACAAAATCTTTTTATATTTTCACTGACAATTTCTAAACTTCTAAGTCTATTTTGATCTGATAAACCTGCAATATGATTTGTAATAACAACATTCTCAAATTTACGTAAAGGGTGATTATACGAGAGTGGTTCAGGGTCGCTAACATCAATACCTACACCAGCTAAAATTTTTTCTTTTAATCCAAATTGTATTGCATCGAGATCTACAAGGGCACCTCGAGATACATTAATAAAATATGAGCCTTTTTTAAAAGACATAATCATTTTTTTGTCAAACATTTTATAACTTTTGTAAGTTAAAGGCGCAGAACAAAAAACAAAGTCCATTTTGGTAATAACTTCAATCAAATCATCTAAAAAATAGTGATTATTTATACAAGGTAACATAGGTACAGCATTATTATCTACAACATTTACAGACACTCCAAAACTTGAGATACGTTCTGCTATATTCAGTCCTATACCACCCGCCCCAATGATTATAGCTTTTTTATTTCTTAATTCTATAGGACGTGGCATTGTTTTTTGATCAAGCCCAAGAACAAACCTAGAAATGTTACGTGTTAATGAAAGTAAAAGTGCCATTGCATGATCAGCACATTCCGGACCTTGAATAAGGCGACCATTTGTCATTATAATCGGGCTGGAAACAAATTTTTCGCTAAAAAAGTGTTCTACACCTGCCCCTGGATTATGTACCCAAATCAATTTATCACCTGCAACCTTTAACAAATTATCATCAAAAATATTCCTTGGGCATCCAATTAAAGCATCTACACCTTCAATTTTAGACATTATAGCATTTCTGTTGTCTGAAACTTTTATTATTTCACAATCATATTTTTCATCTAAGATTGCATTATAATGATTTGGAGCACTATCAGGGACAACTAATAAGACAACTGCCTTTTTACCAAAGAACAAACTCTTGTTATTATTAGGTAGCTGAGGATTATCCATATTAATCTTTATTAAAATTTTCTAAAAACGATATAATTTTTATAGCAGTTTTATTACCAACATTGGTAATGTTTTTTGAAATATATTTTGACATTAAAAGTTTTCGATCTTCTCTTTTTTCTTTCCATTTTAATTTAATTTCTTTAATAGATTGACTTAAAAAAATGACAAGTTTTTTCTCAAAATTTTTATCATCTCCTTCAAAATAAAACAATCCTTTGCGAAAAAGTGGCTTTGCCTCAGCACTTAGTGATAAATGGTTACTCCAGTTGATAAATATAATCGGCTTTCCAGACGGAAAAATCCACCCAAGAGTACTTGTAGCACCTGGTAGAATAAGTATTTCATAATTCCCTATTAAAAAACGAGCGTCTAAATTTTGTCCTGCTATTGAGATATTTTTAGATTGTTCAATCGCTTTTATAGTGAGTGATGGATCTATAAATTTACGTGTTTCTTCTGGATAGGGTTTATAAGCAACGAAATGAGGTATTCTTGATAATATTTTTATTGTCTTTGTTTCTCTTTTATCCTTTTCCCACTCATTTTCTTGATTACATAATGGTGTTGTTTCATTTCCATTTTGAAGATTTGTAGATAAATACAAGATAGGCACATCAGTATTTTCTCTATAAAATAAATTGTTTAATCTAAATGTCCGAGAGGTTAAGCCAATCCCAAATACCTTAGCTTTTGATCGGCAATATGGCTGGTTAAGAATGGTGCTTGCTCCTTTATCTGTATGGGCAATTGTCAAATCTGCAAAACTACTTTCCCAGTGTGAAGAATAAATAGAAGGATAATTAGCAATTTCATGAGTAATTCCATGACTAAAACTTACTATGGGGATACCTTTTTTTGTGGCAACTTCGCTTAAACTCCTTCCATAAATATTCATCATTGATCCAGCTAAAATAAAACTAACTCTTTCAAAAATTTTGTCATTACTCATAACTTTAGTTAATTTATTCAAGTCATTTAGGCCTTCACAAATCTTATTCTTAATAATATTCCTGCACTTTAAAGAGTAAATGGGATCAATCCAAATATTTATAAACTCATCTAAAAGATCATCTAGTTCATCAATTTCATAATTAATTTCATTATACATTTCAGAAAACAAATATTTAGAAGTAAATTCTTCAAAAGTATAACCTTTAAAAAACAAACTTGCCGCAGTTTCCTTTATCAACTCATGGGGTTTAAAAATTAGACCGTGTTTGCCACCAATACCAAATTTACTTATTAATTTTTGAAATTTAATGCCAATCATATAAATCAAAGTTTTTGAACCGCCTATATATAAACGTTTTAAAAAACTTGTATCTTTTGTACTTAAACCTATAAAATTCGGAATTTTAATTTCAGCATTAAAACTTTTGAAAGATTGATTGCTATCAAGAAGTTGCAGCCAACTAGGGTAAATAAATTTATCACATGAAAATTTACTTGAAAAAGAAATTAGAGCTCTAGGCTCAAGCAAATCTTTTTTAACAAGGCAAGATCCTTTATAAACATGCATTAGTGCTTTTAAAAATTGTGAATTAACCATTAGTAATTCTGACTCTGAAAATCTTTTAGTTTTTAATAGTTTTTTATAAACTGAACGACATGTCTTACTAGCAGAAACCTGAAACTTTTCAATTTTACCTGGTGTCCATTTTTCTTCTAGGTTTAGTGAGTTTATATTTTTGTTAGCAATTAAATTAGGAGATGATGTCCTAACCAATACATTTTTTGAAAGACCATTTTTAAAAGCCCAATCTAAAGCCGAAATGCTATCACAAAAAACATTGTTAAAACTTGATAAATTTAAATTATTTTTTTTCACAAAATTATCGTTTTTTCTAGAATTTATTTGAATTATATTAAATTTTTAATATTTCTTCAGCCACTCTTATAACGCCTTTTCCATCAACTGTTTGTTGACCATTTTTTATAATTGACCTAGCTAAGAACATATTTTTTGCAATCAATTTTTTAAGAGATTCAATTATTTTTTTTGGATCCGTTGAGCATGCGATCGCACACCCTATTTTTTCCCATTCTTTAACTATATCCTCATGATGTTTGTTCTGGGGTATTAGTAAAGTTGCTATACCAGCTAAAATTCTCTCACTTTGAGAAATGCCTGCTCCTCCAATCGCAATATGAAATTGCCCAGAAAGCTCAATTATGTTTTTTACTCCTTTTAAAATATTTAGGGATTCATGTAACATTTTTAATTTTTTTAAACTTTCCAAATGTTTAAAATTCTTTGGGATTAAACATGTAGGTAAAAAAATGTGTTTTAAACTTTTGTCATTTAAAATACATTTTGCAACCTTATTTGTTAAATTTAATGAATCCACTCCTCCAAAAGATATTAATAATGGTATAGGGTAATTAATTTTCAAACTTAACTTTTTTGGTTTCTTTTTTAAAAAACTTTGATCTACAATAAGATAATCTATTCCTGCCAGTATACCTTCTTTTGCTACAGCGCCTGGTTGAGGATTTATAACAAGTCGAACTTTTGGAGAAATGATATTATCTGAAAAACATACAATTCTTTCTTTTAATTTTTCTAAATATTTAAAGTCAAAATTATAACCATCAATTATACTTATGGCTTTATTATTTTTTTCCATTTCATAGATTAACAATCGGGTAGAAAAATAGTTATTTTCAAAAATTATTTTATCATTTGAATCAATTAATTCTATTAAATTTTTTGGAGTTTTGTTGTCCAATAACCATGTACACTGATTTGGCAAATGTTTTCGAAGTTCTATACATCTATTTATATGACCTAAACCAAATTTTGGATCCGATGAAACTCGAAATATTAAATGACGAAATGAAAGTGCCAATTTGATAAAATTAATTAAATATTTTTAATTTGAAAAGATTTTCTGCGATGGCTTTCCATCATATATAATTTCTCCATTTTCTAACTTAATCATTCTATCTAATTTACTAACTACATTCCAATTATGAGAAATTACTATAGTTATTAGAGATTTTGATTTAGTATTTTTTTTAATTAAATCAATGACCTTTAACTCATTTAATTGATCTAATGAGCTTGTTGGCTCATCCATAATACAAATTGGTGATTCTCTTAAAAAAATGCACGCAACAACAAATCTCTGAAGTTGCCCACCTGACATTTTTTGTCCAGTAGCACCTATAATCGTATCTAATTTTTGATCTAAGTTTTTAACATAATTCATTAAGTTCACTGACCTAAGGGCTTCAAAAAGTGTTTTTTCAGAAGAACCTTCTCCCCATATTCTCATATTGTATTTTATAGTACCGTCAAAAATAACTGGATCTTGGCCTATATAAGTTATATTTCTTCGATAAGAACCAAGAGGAATTTTACTTACATCCATACCGTCAATTTCGATTGAACCAGCGTTTGGAAAGTAAAGACGTGAAATTAAATCAATTAAAGTGGTTTTTCCTGCCCCAGATGGTCCTACTAATGCGACTGTCTCTCCAGCGTTTAAAGTCATGCTGATTGAGCTAATTACTTTTTTGTTTGTATCTGGATACTTATATTCTATTTTCTTTAAAGACAAAACTTTTGGTTTTAATGTTTTGAAGTCGGTTTTAAAATTAGGATCAATAACATTATCAGGGTTTGAAAAAAAGTATTTAATAGTCTTGTCAGCCCTTTCAAAATAAGGAGTATAAAATGCTAGGTTATTTCTCATTCTTGCTAAATTTAAAATTAAAGGAGTAAACCTCATCGCCATTATTAACAATGCAACAAAAAATGTAATATCAATTATTTGATTTTCTTTAAAAATAATTACAAGTGTCATAATAATACTTACAATTAAAATCAAAACAAATGACCTTAAAAAGGCACCTGTTTTTACTGACTTTAAAGATAAATTATATAATATATTAGATAAATATTTTATGTTTTTTACCTCATATTCACCTAATCCAATTATTTTTAATATTCTACGAAAAGAATATACTCTCTCAGATCTTTGAGATAATTTAAAACTAACTTCTAATGTTTGCTCTGCATAATGATTAATTTTTCGTACTACATAATTCATCATTAATAAAATAATGATACCTAGAATTGAGGCCATAACTGCTATTACAATTGAAGAATTAAAAAGTAAAAAAAGATATATTAGTACTGTAAATATTACACCAATGCATTGTGAAACTAAAACTAAAATTTTACCAGACTCTCTTGCAGTAAGTCCTATCATCTCAGTGAATGTACCAGAACCTAATTTATCCGAAACGTGAAAATGAGCTTTCAAAACTGAGCTCACTAAGTCTATTTTAATTTTATTCTCAACTTCAGAATGCCCTTTTCGATTCATAATTGTGATAATATAATTTAAAATTTCCCTAATTATTAAAAAAAGAACCGTTATAGATGCAAGGATTATTAAAATTACATTAAAACCATAAAAATTTTCTATGTATTCTTCAAAGTTTTTAACATATTCATATGAAGAAAAAAAACTTGTCTTTTCATTAGTTACACGTGATAAAAACATCATAAATGATAAAAATGCTAATCCTTCAAATATTGATGAAAAGACTAATGCAATTATAGTTAGTTTTAGATGTCTGGTTTTTAAATTAGTATAAGAGTATAATCTAATTACAAACTTGATGAAATTAATTTTTTTTAACACTTTAAATTTTGTTCAAATATCTTTATTAAGACCTTGGATATTTTTTGTATATCATAGTTTTTCAATCCAAAGTACATAGGAATGCTTAAAGTCTTTGAGTAGAACTTTTCCGCTCCATCATACTGAAATTTGTATTTGAATTTTCTGTAATAAGGTTGTTTATATAAAGGTATATAATGAACTTGAGTTCCGATCCCTTGCTTAATTAATTTAAAAATTAAACTTTTTCTATCAAAGATGAATTTTTCAAAATCAATTATTAATGGAAATAAATGCCATGCATGTAAACCATCTGTTTTGTCTATTAAGGATGGAAGAATTATCCCTGCAACTTCGGCAAGGTTTTTATGGTACATCTCAGCTAATTCATTCCGTCTTTCAAGATTTTTTTTTAAATTTTTTAATTGAGCAAGACCAATCGCACAATTAATATCACTTAATCTATAATTATATCCTAAATTTGACATTTCATAATACCAAGGATTTGACTTTTCATCTTTATTTTTCATAAGACTTTTATCTTTTATAACACCATGAGATTTAAACTTTTTAGCAAAATCTGCCAATTCATCATTATTAGTTAAAAGAACACCACCTTCTCCAGTTGTCACATGTTTTATAGCATGAAAACTAAGTGTGGCCGCTATTGAATGACTACAAGACCCAACTTTATAATGAACGCCTGCTTTATCACTGTATCTTGCCAATGGAGCATGACAAGCATCTTCAACTATATAAACACCTATCTTATCTGCGTATTCCTTTATCTTTACCATTTCACATGGCCTACCTCCTAAATGAACAACTGAAATAGCTTTAACTTTAAAACTTACGCTATTAATAGTTTTTTTTATAGATTCTAAAGTAATATTTCCCGTTATCGGATCAACATCAGAAAAAGCAATTGGCGCATTGCAAAACCTTGCAGCGTTTGCAGTTGCTAGAAAGGTTATGGGAGTAGTTATTATTCCTACCTTAGGACCAACGCCTAATCCAGCATATAACATATGTAAAGCAGATGTTCCCGAATTACAGGTGATCGCATGCTTTACATTGAAAAGAATGGATAGTTTTTCTTCAAATTTTTCAACAATTGGGCCTTGAGTTAAATATTGGTTATCAAGTGCAGATAAAATTTTATTTTTATCAATTGAAGACAAAAAAGGTCTTGAATAAGGAAATTTCATAAATTTTAAGTTATATATTTTTTATCAATTCAATAATTTGTTTTTGTGACAACCAAACATCATTATTACCACTAGAATATTCAGAAGTGATTTTTGTTGGTATTCCTTGTTTTTCAATATTTTTTTTAAAATCTGATAAGTTCCACCAATGGTAATCTGGTTGAATAACAAAATAATCTCCCATATCTATTGTATTTCTTATCTCATCAAATGGTATCATAACTTCGTGAAGTTTTTCACCTGGACGTGCTCCAATTATTTTATATTTTAAATTTTTACCTAAAGCAGGAACTAAATCTATTATTTTCAAACTTGGCAGCTTTGGTACTAAAATTTCACCGCCATGCATTAATGCTAACGTTTTAGAAACAAATTCTACACCTTTATCTAGGCTAATAGAAAACCTTGTCATCTTTAAATCTGTTATTGGGAGAATTGTTTCTCCATTTTTTACTAATTCCTTAAAATATGGAATAACACTACCCCGAGATCCAGCTACATTCCCATACCTTACAATGCTAAATCTTGAATTATGCTTTCCAGCCAAATTATTTGCAGCAACAAATAATTTGTCTGAACAAAATTTTGTTGCTCCATATAAATTTATTGGATTTGCAGCTTTGTCAGTAGACAATGCCACCACTTTTGTTACATCATTATTTATTGCTGCATCTATTACATTTTGTGCACCAATAATATTAGTTGCTATGCATTCAGTAGGATTATATTCTGCAGCAACAATTTGCTTCATTGCGGCCGCATGAACAATGAGATCAATACCTGAAAAAGCTCTGTTTAATCTTTCCAAGTTTCTTACATCCCCAATAAAATATCTTATGCAGGGAAATTTTTTTTCAGAAAATTTCTGACTCATTTCAAATTGTTTTAATTCATCTCTACTAAAAACTACTAATTTTTTTGGGGAAAGATTTTCAAGAGCAAACTCAATAAATTTTTGTCCAAAGGAACCTGTGCCTCCAGTAACTAAAATTGATTTATTTATTATAGATTTAAAAAATAAATTGTTCATTTAAAATAACATTTGCTCACATTTATAAATTTTTTTAGTAAGAATAATCAGAAAAGTTTAATTATTTAAGTAATATTTATTTAAAATTGGACTTTTATCTACAAACACTCTGAACCACTCCTCAATATTTATCCATTGCCAAATAAAAAAACTATTTTTTATTTCTCCACTACAATAATCATCATAAGCTTTTTTACAAGCATCTATCTTGAATAAACCTCGTTGAGCAAAACTTTTGCTGCTTAAAATTGAATTGATATAACTTTTCATTGGCTGCATTTTTAGCCATTTCCCTTGCGGTGCTTGTATACTCCTTTTTTGCGCTAAACGAACTCTATTATCCATGATACCTTGGAAAGCCTCTCGAATAACTGACTTAGTCAAACCATCTTTAAATAATAATTCAATGGGTAGCGATAAACCTAACTCAATTAATCTTTTATCAAGAAATGGTAGCCTTAATTCTTTACTATATGCCATACTGAGTCTGTCTTTCATTTTCATATTTCTTGGAATTTTCTCAATTTGCAAATAATTACACAATGAGTCTGTTAAAAAATTCCCCGTATTAAAATTTATATTTGTAGAAAAAGATTTAAAATTTTTAATTTCTTCAGACAAAACATCTTTTCGAATAGGACTTGAACCATCTATTGCTAAATTTTTAGAGTTAATAGAGCGTTTCGCAGCAATCAATACATCTTTTTTTGTACAACACCAAGTTCTCATATAATCTAAAACATAACTGTTTAATTTTGGATGACTATCTATCATAGCTTTAGCTATAAATAAATTGTGATGATGTTGATAACCACCAAATGCCTCATCTAGGCCTGTTCCATCTTGTAAAACAGTAATACCTAATTCGTTTGCTTTTTCAAAAATTAACTTGAAACCACAATTCATCAAACCACCAATTGGACTTTCTAAATGCCACATCATTGGTTTTAATGAAGATAAAAAATCTTCAGGTGTAAAATCTAATATAATAGAATTTAAATTAAATTGCTTAGTTGCAGAATTGATCCAAACTTTTTCTGAAAAGTCTTTACCAAAACCTAAGGATAGACATGTAAAATTATCTGTCATATTTCCTGTTTTGCTTATAGCAGTTAACAAAGCAGATGAATCCAACCCTCCAGATAAGCATAAACCAACTGGTACATCTGATCTCATGTGTAACTGAGTTGAATTATAGATTAGATCAATAATTTCTGTTCTTAATGATTTTAAGTTTTCTTTTGGTGAAATTTTTTCTTGAAGATTATACCATCTTTTCTTCTTTATTTTTTTGTCCGGTGTTATGATGATAAATTCTCCAGGTAATAATTGTTTCACACCATGAAAAAAAGTTTCTTCATCGTCATCATAAATAGCTTGATTAAGATATCTAGCAATTGAATTAAGATTAGGTCTCACCTCTATCCCACCTGCGATAAGACCTTTTATTTCCGTTGAAAATAAAAAGTTATTATTTCTACTTTTGCTATAAAATATAGGTTTTTGACCAAAATTGTCTCTAAAGAGAAGAGCTGTTTTTGTTTTGTTATCATAAAAACAACCTGAGAACATCCCAATAAATCTATTTAATGCATCTTCTCCAAATTCAATAAATGATTTTAACATTACTTCTGTATCAGATTTTGTTGTAAAATTATGACCCTTACTTAACAAAATTTTTCTCAACTCAATATAATTATACAATTCACCACTAAACACTAAGCTAAATCTTTTATCAGTTGAAATCATTGGTTGTGAAGAATGAGTTGACAGGTCTATAATTGACAATCTTTTATGAGCGAACATGCCTTGTTCAAGAATTAAAAAATCAGATTGATCTGGACCTCTATAATGCATTATCTCAACCATTTTTTTTAAAGTATTTAAATTTTCAGATTTTTTAGTACCCAAAATTCCTGCAAAACCACACATTTTATTTATTTCTCATTTAAAAATATTATCTTATCAATATAATTTTTTGAAAATTTTAATTTACTTTATTTTTTTGTATTAACCAACCAGACATATATAATGAATTCAGCCCACTTCTAACAAATGTTGAAAAAGCGTCATCAGGAGACTCTACTACAGGTTCACCATGCAAGTTAAAAGATGTATTTAAGACGGCCCCTACGCCAGTGATTTTTTCAAACTCCTTAATTAGTGAGTAATATTCATTATTATCATTTTTATCAACTAAATTAGGTCTTAATGTTTGATCATAAGGGTGCAAAGATGCAGGTATTTCTTTTTTTGCTAAATCAGTAGAATCAAAGCCTAAAGTCATCCATTTTGCATTGATTTTTTTTGGATTAACAATATAGTCATTAGCCCTATCGTATAGAATACTAGGAGCAAAAGGCATCCAAAAATCTCTTTTTTTAACCTGATCATTGATTTTCTTTATTGTACTCATTTCACCAGCATTGGCAATTATAGATCTACTCCCTAAAGCTCTAGATCCAAATTCCATTCTACCAGAAAACCATCCTATTATTTCTCCTTTTTTTAATAGTCTAGCTATATAACTTTCATCTACTTCAAAAACTTGATACTTATTTTTTGCATTGTGCTTATTTAAAAAATTTTTTATATACTCTTTTGAATAGTTTTTACCAAGGTAAGGGTTTTGAAAATTTCTTTGAGGATTTTTACAATTCTCTACATATGTTTTGAAAGCGGCACCTATTGATAAGGATTCGTCAAATGGTCCAGGAGGTACAGATAAGCTTTTTACCTCTTTTAATTCAAGTATTTTCTTGTTTGCTTTAATATTTTGAGCAACTCCGCCAGAAAAAATTACATTTTTAATTCCAGTTTCTTTTATACCATTTCTTATCCACTCTACTAATAACTCCTCTGTTCTTATTTGAATGGCATAAGCTATATTATCAAATCTTTCTCCTTCTAATTTATTTTTAAAATAGAAAAAGTTATCCTTAGGTTGAATCTTGTATTTAAAATCAATTCCAGAAACTTGAAGTGTTTCAGCATAAACTTTATAAGCTTTTTTTGTGTATTTTTTATCTGCATATGGAGCTAGACCCATAACTTTAAATTCATGTTCTGCTGGCTTCATTCCAAGTAATAGGGTTGCATATCTATACATTCTTCCAATATGACATTGACTTGTGTATAAAATATTTTTTAACAACAATTTATTTTTTTTTATCCAAATAGATGCGTTTGCTCCATCTCCAAATCCATCTGCAGTAAAAATTAATGTGTCTTCATGTGCGTATTCTGATACAAGCAAGCCATAATATGCATGTGATGCATGATGATCATGAAAAATAATTTTATCAGTTGGTACAGCTAGTTTTTTGGAAACGTAATCTTTTCTTGCATCTTGCATTCCAAAAGTATCTAAATCATGCTTAATAAACTTTTTATCATATACAAAATTCTCTTTTTTAATCTTATCTTTAAAAACATCAGTATAATTGATATTCTTATTTTGATAAATCTTTGGATACCAATAATCAGTTTGCTCTTTCCAAAAATCTTCAATTGAGAAATCAGAGTCCCTTCTGATCATAAAATAACTTGGTGGTAAATGTTTTGTTGCGATTGCTATCTTATCTATTTCATTTGAAGAAATATTTGATAAATTCATACATTCGTTGATTGCGTTTTCTGGATATCCATGTTCATTTTTTCGTCTAGAAAACCTCTCCTCTGCTAAAGCAGCAATTACTTCACCATTTTTCATAATAGCTGCGCTGGCCTGATGACCATCATTTATACCCAAAATTATCATTTTTTAAGTTTCTCAAGATATCTAGCAACCTTTTTCGCCATGAAAATTCTTGCATTATTTATTGATTCTGTTGTTGCGCCTCCTATGTGAGGAGATATTAACAAATTACTGTTATTTCGAGCGTATTTAATAAGAGGATGATTTTTTATATTATTATTCCATTCACCATAAATAATATCTAAGACAGCCCCTTTTATTTTTTTATTTCTTAAAGTATCTATTAAATCTTGCTCATTAATCAATCCTCCTCGAGAAGTATTAATTAATATTGAAGTTTTTTTCATAAGATCAAAACATTTTTTATTAATTAAACCAAAATTTTTTTCATTCAAATGTATGTGAATACTTAATACATCCGATAACTTAAAAAGTTCTTTGAATTTAACCATTTTAATACCTTCACCATCCATATCTTTTATATCATGAGCAATAACATTCATATTAAATCCCTTTGCAATTCTAGCACTAATTTTACCCAGCCTTCCTAAGCCTAAAATCCCAAAAGTTTTACCGTTTAGTTGAAATCCAGAATATTTTTCTCGAGCCCATTCACCTTTATTAGCTGAATCAATCGCAGATATCAAATTTCTATTTAACATTAATAATAAGCCAAATGCCAACTCTGAAGTAGCAGTAAAGCTATTAATTAATTTATATTCCTTTGCTATTGAAAAACATTTAATGCCTATTTTTGAAGCAAATTTCAAATCCAGATGATCTGTACCTGTACTTGGCGATCCAATAACCTTTAGCTTTTTTGCCTTCAAAAGTAATGTTTCATCTATCATTACATCCAGTGAACTTATATATGCATCATAATTTTTTATAATATTTGAAATTGATTTATAATTTGGTTCAACAGTATGAACGTCAGCTATACTGTCAAAAACATCTAGAGCTTTTTTACAGCCTGAATAATTAACACTATTTAGTACTTTAAAACGTTGACTTTTTTTCATTATAAATTTTAAATTTGTTTTAAATATAATTCTAATATTTTAACAGAATTTTTATCTTCATATATAAAACTTCTATTTCTTGGCATAACAATATGTCCAAATTTTTTTCCATACAAATTTTCACCTGAAAGAACATCTCTCCAAAACACTTTTACTGCCCCATTATCAACATATAATGCTTCTCTTTCAAGTCTAAGCAAATTCAAGACTCCCTTATTTATAGGCTCTAAACCTTTTTTCCCATGAAAAAAATGAAGGTCATAATCTTCATAAACACTTGTGACGCTATCTACATTAAAAATAAATAAAGTGTCAATTGCTTCAGTTATGTCTTTTGATTTCCTCAGTGGAGTATGTATATTCAGCATGACTACAATGTCGGGATAGTAATTTAAATCATTTTCAAGAAATTCAACAGCGTTTTTTATTACCTCTAAATGCTTCGTTCTTGAAAAAGATAAACTCTTTGATCTCATATGAGTAATTATATCAGAAGATTTTTTTTCGGTATATTTCAGAACATTTTTATCATCTGAAGTAACCAAAATTTTATCAAAAATTTTAATTTTACTAACTTCATCTATCGTATAATCTATTAATGGTTTATCATTTATTTTTTGCAAACATACGTTTGGCATATCTTTATAAGTGTTTTTAGCTGGTATTATAGCAACAATTCTTGGTTTAACCTCTCCTTTGTATTTTTTAGCTGCATTTCTTTTAATTTTTTTTCTTGCTTGTAAAAGTAATCCCTCGTTATCAGATAAAGATTCAAAATGTTTTCTATAAAAAAATAATGGTGTTGATATATTACCTACCTTATATTGTCTACTAATATGAAGCCAAATTTCATAACCATCTTGAGCGTTGTAATCTCGTGAGTATCCTCCAACACTTTTTAAAATTCTTTTCCTAACCATAGTGCAAGCCCCATGAGCTGGTAAATCTAAAAGTTCAGATTCATCCCCTATTATTTTTCTCTGCTCAACACCCAGATACTTTCCTTCTTTATCAACATAAATGTAGTTAGGAAATACTAAAGCTAAATCTTTGTTTTCATCAAGGTAAGCACTCATGGCCAAAAGTGCAGATTGATCAAAATAATCATCTGCATCTAATCTAATTAGATATTCACCTTGAGCCATATCAATTGCTAAATTTGCACAATATGGTAGGCCTTTATTTTTATTATTAAAGACGCATTTTATTTTTTTATCTTTTCTTTTTTCAACTATTTGTTTAATAACTTCTTGAGAATGATCGGAAGAGTTATCATCAATTATAATTAACTCCCAATTTTTAAAAGTTTGTTTAAAAACACTCTCTATCGCTTCTTGAACATAGATAGCATAATTAAAACATGTAATATACACGGTTACTTTGATACTCATTTTTATCCCTAATTATTCATTGTAGGAAACATCAATTTAGATAAGTTAATATTTTTATCAAAAGTTTTTATTGCTTCATTAATATTAAAATTTTTATTTATATCATAATTTTTTAAAAAAATTTCATTCATTAATTGTAAATTTTCTTTATAATTTACTGCAAACGTTAATTCAGGCCTATTTAATGATGAAAATTTATTTTTTGCTTCAACAAACTTCATATGAAATATTTTAGGATTTTCTGTAATAAACATAGTTGAATGTTCTCTATATTTTTTTTCTTTAGATAATTTATCGCATTTTAAAAGAGTTTCTATATTAAAAACTTGTACTCGGACACCAATAGGAAAAAGGTAATTATTTTTAGTTAAATGAGGGTACTCTCTGGTAGCTGTGGCAACATAATCACAATTTCCATCATTATATTTTGAGATGCATGCATCAATGAGATCAGAATGTACCAAAGGGTTATCACCAAGAATTTCTACGATTTTACTTAAATTGTTTTTTACTGCAGCTTCTTTTATTCTTTTCAAAACATCTTCGGAAGACCCTCTATAGCAAGTAATATTATTTTTTGAACAAAAATATTCTAAAACATCATCCTCTTTTTTATTTGTAGTAGCTAAAATTATTTTTTTAATATTTTTGGAGAAACGTATTCTCTCTAATAATCTATACAACATAGCTTTACCTTGCAAATTTGAAAGGGCTTTTCCTTTAAATCTACTTGATCCCATTCTTGCAGCTATAATCGCAGTAAAATAATTATTCAATTTTTTTAAATGATCCTAAAGATAGTATATAAATTTTTAATAAAAGAATGATTTAATTCATAGTTTTTAATTTAAATCTGATTTAAATTAAGATATTGTCTGAATCATTTTGTGCATAGATCTACCTAAGGAAACCAATTGTTTAAATTCCTGAGGGGTTAAACTTAATGCATGGTCACGTATAGTAGTATCAGACTTATCAAGAGTAAAATGTTTTTCGATTACTTTAGCTCCCCTGGCAATCGCTATTAAAGATAATTCTATTCCTATCGAATGATCACTTAAACCATAATAATTTTCTTTATTAAAAGTCTTTGGAAAATCATTTACCTCCCATGGGGCGGTTGGATAATTTGACTTACACCAAAGTCTTTTTACATTGTCAATGTTCTGAAAAGGTAATTCGGATTTGTCCCAAAACCCAAAAGACATGAAAGTTTCTTTTTTCTCGTTAACAATCATTTGAGCCAACTCAAAATCATCCACTAGAGTTCTCGAAGCTATTTTATATCTTTTAAATGAAAACTTTTTAGCCATTTCAAAAGCTTCCCGAGTTATTATTGAAAACATTGGCTCTATTTCATAATAATCTGATATTTTTTTTATGAGATTAATAGTTTCAGAATCTATTTGGTTTATTTCTCCCTTACCACATCTCCAACCTAACTGAAACTTTGCTATGTCAGCACCGCTCAAACTTGCTTGTTTTATTAACTCATGTAACAAGCCAAAGTTACCATTGTGGTTCATACCTATTTCAGCTATAAAAATCATATAATACCTATTTATTTGGATAATTTATACAACAATGCATTTATATGATCAACTTTATAATCATCTTTTATAATCCTTGAATCAATCTAGAAGTTTCACTTAATAAAGGCTTAAAATTTACAGGGGTTTTTTCCCTAATTGATTTATTCCCATTTGAAATTGGCAAAGACAATAGATCTTTTCTTCTTAAAAATTTTCGGAATTTATTTTCTTTAAACATAAAATAATCCAGTGTTGGATAGTAAGCTGGCTTCAGTGGTTCTCCAAGTTTATTAAACATTACATGTGCTTGATTTGGATAAGGTAAATATTGGACAACAGGTTTTCCTAAAAAACATGCATCACAAAATAAGGAGGTTGCAACATTACTAAAAATAAAACTTGCTTTTTTTATTAAAATTTGGGGATGAACAAAACTGATCTCATAGTTCTTAAATTCAGATTCTTTCAAAATTTTATGAAATTTATCAATTTCAGTTGTTGGATGATATCTAAATATAACTTTTAGATTTGGCCTCTCTTTTTTGAGAACTATAAGAGAGTTTAATATTGTTTCAGATATATCAAAACTATGACCCCAACGTTCAACTTTAATGATACTTAATGGCCAAAAAATAAACTTACTTTCCAAAAAACCAATATGATTTTTATTAATATTTTCAAGAAATCTTTGCCACTGAGGCATGCCTCTGCTAAAACCTACATTAATTACTTTAGCCTTTGATTTAGAGTTAAATTTTTTAAACTCCACTGGAGATAAAAGTATTAAATCACATTTTTTAGGTAAGTCTTTATAATCAGTCTCAGTTTCATTCAAAGGTCTATTATAACTTTTAGTGACTAGCTTATCATAGAAAACTCTTGTTTTTACATCTAATGGTGTAAGGTTAGTTATCACCTCTAAACCTTTCCAGATTTTTTTTTGTATTTTTATTAATAACCTCGGCATGATTTTAGTTGCACTGCAATCAATTAACACAACTCTATTAAATAACATTAAACAAAGGATTATTAAAATAAGTTTAATTCTCCAATAATATAGTTTTAATACATTACGATCATAAGGCTTTGAAATAATTTTCATGTTATCTTGTTCAAAAAATTTTTTATATACAATCTCTCTATTAATTAAATCTGAGTAACCCTCAGATGAAGAAACAAATAGAAACTTGGAGTTTTTAAAATGTCTTGAAAATTCTAAAATTATAGGAGCTATATTGTCTACAGGCATGAGTTTGCCTTTTAAATGTACTATAAATTGTAATTTTTTTTGTGTCATAACCTTCAATTTTTTAATGGTTATAATTGAATTTGTTTCAAGGGATATATAAATTTAATTTTAATCTTACAGAATTATTGAATTTAATTTAATGAACATAAAAATTTTAATTGACCTTCTCCATACTTGATATTGGAATAAGGAAGGCCTTGCGAGATTTGCTCGATTTGGTCTGTTGAAATACCCCTTAACAATTGTTTGATGTTTTTATACCCATTATCTTTTAACATATTAATGACATCTTCTTTTGCTCTATACTCATAAGGGGCAAAACAGCAATCCATTAACCAGTATAATCTCCCTGTATCAACTCCTAGTGTTTTTAAAAAAAATTGGAATAGATGACGTGGCACTTGTTCCATTGATTTTCTAATAGTATCTTGTAATAACTCAAATAATCCAAACTTTCCATTAACATACAAGAACAATTCTCCTCCAGATTTTGTCACTCTTGAAAACTCTTGAATACATTTTTTGTAGTTTAGAGTATGATGAATAACTCCATTAGACCATACCATATCAACATTATTATCATCTACTGGGATATTTAAAAGATTGCCTTTAGTATAAGTAATTTTTCTACCATAATTTACTTTTTTAGCTTGATCCTTAGCAAAATTTAATCCTTTTTCTCCAATATCTATTCCAATCACTTTTTTTGCCCCTAACTTAGCAATTGCTGTAGTAAATTTTCCTCCTCCACAGCCAGCATCAATAACTATTTTATCTTTAAAAAATTGTTCTGGATCAATACCATTTTTTGATAATCTTTCACAAGTAAAGTTATATGATTGATCAAAATAAATTTCATCATCCATATCAACCCAAACGTCACTAAAAAGTGAAGAAACTTCTTTTTCAAAATCATAAAAATGAACTTCTTTATTCTCTAAAAAAGAATCATTACATATTTTATCTTTTATAGTATTCTCAATAAAATTAGATGCATTTTCAAATTTTTTTGCCAACTCCTTTGTAGGGTCAGAGTTTTTTTTAAAAGCCTTTAGATGCCATAAAAACAGATTTAAAGACGTAAAACATAATAAGGGATTATATGTTTTGTCTTTCAATTTAGATGTAACATTTAAATACCTTTGAGCTGCTTTCGTTACCTCTTTTTCAAAGGGTGACGTTTTATTATTATTCAATTTTTTACCTTTCTGATGTTTTTTTTAAGAGGCTATTCAATCTTACAAATATCATTTAATTAGGTGTTATATTACTTAAAATTTTATATTTATTAATTTTTGTACATTATTAAAAAAAATATTTAAAGTAAAGTTCAACTTTTAAAAGTGTTTTTTCTCTCACCATTTCTCTGGACTTACAGAATTTTTAGGAATTAGTTTTCCTAAATTAATTATCTTTGAAATATTATTTTTTTCTAATCTAGAGTGTTCTATGAAATGAAAATCTTTTATTTGCTGAACGTTATCAAAACCGATGATAATACTATTAATTTCTTCAAAAGAAAGTATAAATCTAGATGCTATTTGTGATAAAGATTGATTAATTGAATGTGAATAATTTAATAAATAATTGATAGTGTTATTAACTTCTTTTACTAAATTTTTATTTTCTAAATTTTTTTCAAAAAGTAATCCTTGAGTAAATATTGACCTAGCCAAAATTATTTTATTTAATTTATTTAATTTTTCGATAGTTCCATTATTAAGCATCGATTGATTTAACACGCTAAAAGGTAATTGTATAATTTTGCATTCTGGAAATTCAATAACTCTTTCAATTACTTTTGAAGAATAAATTGAAATACCCCAATCATTAATATGTCCTTTCCTTAAAAGCTCATTTAATTGATCAGTAATTAAATTATTATAAATATCATTCTCGTTATGCAAAAGAACTGTTAAAGTTTGACATGCTTCAAGTTCAACGAAATTTTCCTCTTTAATAGTTTTAAGTAAAGACTTAAAAGTGTTATCTCTTTGAGACATATTCTTAATTTTTAAAATTATATGAAATTTTTTTTCTGGGTAAAGCTTCATAAATTTTTTTATTCTAAAATTTGCTTTTCCATAATTAGGAGATGTATCTAATGTGTTAAAACCATACTCCCAAGCTTTGTTTAAAATTGAAAAAGCAACTTCTTCAGGCATTGTTTCATTTTTCCACTGACCCAAACCATATTGCATTCCTAATTGCACTGTTCCAAGAATAAAAGAAGAAAACATTTTTTTATTATAATCTCATATCAGATTCGTTGGATTTCAATACATATTTCAGATCAAAAAGAACATGGTTTTCTTTACCAAGTTTTCTAATAAAATTTGGACCCATTTCCTTAAATTTTTTATGATTTACAGCCAACACAATTGCATCATACCTACCGTTAATTAATTTTTTTATTGGAGAAATTCCATATTCTTTTTTTGCCTCTTTACTTGTTACCCATGGGTCATAAACTTCTACAAAAATATCTTGATTTTTTAATTGATTATATAGATTTGCTTTTTGGGTATTCCTAATATCTGGACAATTTTCTTTAAACGTAAACCCCAAAATTAAAACTTTAGATTTTTTTACTTTTATCTTTTTCTTTTTCATATGCTCAATTAACCGCTTCACAACATATGAACTCATACTATCGTTTAACCTTCTACCTGCCAATATAATTTGAGGATCGTAACCAATCTCTTTCGCTTTATGAGTTAGATAATATGGATCTACACCTATGCAATGTCCTCCAACCAGTCCTGGAGAAAATGGGAAAAAATTCCACTTGCTACTTGCTGCTTTTAAAACTGCTTCAGTATTAATATCCATTTTATTAAAAATAATAGATAATTCATTAACTAAAGCTATATTTAAGTCTCTTTGAGTATTTTCAATAACTTTTGCTGCCTCTGCAACTTTAATGCTTTCTGCTTTAAAAGTTCCAACTCTTATAATTTCATTATATAATCTATCCACTATATTTGCCACTTTTAGAGTTGAACCAGAAGTTACTTTTTTAATGTCTTTAATGCGATGCTTTTTGTCACCAGGATTAATTCTTTCCGGACTATATCCACAATAAAAATCTTTATTAAAAATCAAACCAGAAAATTTTTCTAATATTGGAACACACTCTTCTTCTGTGCATCCCGGGAAGACTGTAGATTCATAAATAATTAAATCTCCCTTTTTTATTATTTTAGCTATATTCTCAGTTGCTTTAAGTAATGGCTTTAAATTTGGCTGTTTGTTTTTATATATTGGAGTAGGAACAGTAATTATAAAACAATTACATTTTTTTAGTTCATTGAAATTTGAAGTATAGATTAATTTTTTTGCTGTCAATATATCCTTTTTATGAACTTCATTTGTATGATCTATACCTCTTTGTAAGCTTTTAATCCTAGATTTATTTATATCGAAACCTAATACATTCCTTTTTTTACCAAACTCAATAGCTAAAGGTAAACCAACGTATCCTAGACCGATTACTCCTATCTTGATTTTTTTATAATTCATTAATTTTTAATTAAATTAAGCTAATTCTATTTTTTTGATATCTGATGAAATTACTCTATAATCATCTAAAACTTGAAACAAAATCTTAATCCTTCCATTTTCATCTAATTTCAATATTTTTGCTAACATACCAGAGAAAGGACCATTTATCCACTTAACAACATCTCCAGGTATTAATTTTCTATCTTTAAAAATTTGAGTATTTTTATAAATTATTTTTAAATCTGTAATAAAAGAATCTGGAATAATTCCAACCTTTTTGCTGCCAAAACAAACAATTCTTGAAATGCCAAATGTAGAGTTTATTTTGGTAACATCAGAAGTATCTAAATCAACTTTCACAAAAATATATCCAGGAAATAAAAGCTTTTTGATTTTCTTAAAAATATTTCCTGATCGGATAGTTTCATTTCTCATTGGTGCTAAATATTCGAACGATTGCTGCTTTAAGTTTTTCAATGCCTTATTTAACATATTTGGCTTTAATTGAACTGCAACCCATTTTAAATTGTTATTTTCTAAGGTCATTATTTTTCACCTTTTAATTCTTTTTTTAATAACTTTATTTCTTCCTGAAGAAATTGATATTCATTTTGTTTTCTTTTTAAAAATAACCTTGTTAAGTTAAATTTTTCTGAAATACCCTTTGGCGTTAATATGTAAGCGTATGACAATTTATTGTTAGATTTTCTAAAATTTTGAACTTTAACAAAACCTTTTTCAACTAAAGCCCTCAAACAATAATTTACACTACCAATACTTACATTCAAATCTCCTGCCAACGCTCTTTGACTAATATTTTCATTATTCTTTAATCGATTAATAATCGCTAATGTTAGCTGATCTTTATAATATTTTTTTTGCATCAGAATAGCTACCGCACTGCCATATTTTAAAGGCAAAATATAAATTGAGATGAATGTTCAATACATGAACACATAGTGCGTTCATACTATGAACAGAAGGTTAAGTCAAACTTTTCTTACTAATAAAGATTTATTTTTAAAACTAATTTTAATAATTATTAATTTTATAATAAGTTAAATACCAATCTACAAATTTTTTTATACCTACTTCAATGCTGGTATCGGGTTTAAATCCTGTTAAATTTTCGAGCAATTTTGTATCTGACAAAGTTTCTTTAACATCTCCAACTTGCATTCCAACAAAATTTTTTTTTGCTTTTTTACCCAATGCTAACTCTAATTCATTAACATAATTAATTAGTCCAATTGATTTAGAATTACCTATATTAACCACTCTCCAAGGAGCGACATTAGATAAGCTATCATTTTTAAAAATTTTTTTTCTTTTTTTACTATTTGAAGGTATTTTTTCTGAAAGCAAAAAAATACTTTTCACTAAATCGTCAACAAATGTAAAATCACGTTTCATATCTCCATGATTGAAAATATCTATGATATTTCCTGATAAAATAGCTTTAGTAAATTTAAACAATGCCATATCAGGTCTTCCCCATGGACCATATACAGTAAAAAATCTGAAAACAGTTGTTGGTATTTTGTATGTATATGCATAAGAATGAGCCATAGATTCATTTGCTTTTTTTGTAGCCGCATAAAATGAAATCTGTTTATCACTTTTCTGATTTTCATGAAACGGAAACATTTCACTAAAGCCATAAACAGATGAAGTTGAAGCAATTAGTAGATGTTTTACTTTTAATATCTTTGACAATTCTAAAATATTAAAAGTTCCAATTAAATTGGAGTCAACATAAGATCTTGGATTTTCTATTGAGTACCTAACCCCAGCTTGAGCAGCTAAGTGGATAATTATATCAGGCTTTTCCTTTAAACATATGCTTGACATCTTATCGTAATTTTCTAGCAAACATTCATAATCTTTAAAATTACTATGCTTTTTAAGTTGTCTATTCCTATCCTTTTTTAATTTCACATCATAATAATCCGTGAATCCATCTATTCCTAATACTTTATAGTTTTTTGATAACAACAACTTTGATAGATGATAACCTATGAATCCAGCTGATCCAGTAATTAAAAATTTTGGTTTAAATAATGTCATTAGTTATTTTTTGACTAAAATCAATATCATTTTTTATCTTTTGAATCTTCCATAATTATCTTCATATCTAATAATATCATCTTCTCCGAGGTAAGTGCCAGACTGAATTTCAATTATAATTAATGCCTTTTTTTTGGTATTTTCCAACCTATGAATAGCCCCTAAAGGAATATAAACGGACTCCCCCTTTTTACAAATTTGTACTTTATTATCTATAGTAATGTTTGCAACCCCATCTATAATAACCCAATGTTCAGACCTAAATTTATGACTTTGCAGGCTTAAAGCAGAGTTTGGGTACACTAATATTTTTTTAACCTTATAGAATTTTGAAAAAGACAAAATCTCAAACCACCCCCAAGGCCTGAAGTCCTTGAAATGCGTTTCTGCCTCAGGTATTTTTTTAATTTTCAAAAGATCAACAACATCTTTTACTTCCTGGGATCTTGATTTATTTGCAATTAGGACTGCGTCTTTTGTAGAAACAGCAATTATATTTTCAAGTCCTAAACCCACTAAGTGACTTTCACTAGAAAAATTATTTAAAAAAACGTTATTACAATCTATTGAAGTTACATTTTTAGATTCGTAAACACTTTTATTAGTCTGTTTTTTTTCTCTCCAAACGGATTCCCAATCACCTAAATCTGACCACTTATTGTTAAATGGTATAACTTTTAAGTTTTTTATTTTTTCTAATATCGCATTATCAATAGAAATATTTTTACATTGACTCCAGTTACTTTTTTCTAATCTATAAAAATCTAAATCTTTTTTTCCCATAATTAACGAACTATTTACTTTTTTAAAAATATTCGGTTGATGTTTTTTAAATACTTTGATTAAGTCTTTAGCTCTAAACAAAATTATACCAGCATTCCATAAATATTTTTTACTTAAAAACATTTTTTCAGCTTCTTTAATATTGGGTTTTTCTATGAATTTAACTATAGAATGAACATTGAGATTCTTTTCAATTTTTGTTTCAATATAACCATAACCTGTTTCTACACGATCAGGCTTAATCCCAAAAATAACCAAATTTCCTTTTTCTAACTCTTGAAATCCTTGTGCGATGGTTTTGTGGAATTCAAATGTTTCCGGAATAACATGATCAGTAGGTGACATTAATAAAACAGAGTTTTTATTACAATTAAACATGTAAATAGATGCTGCAAGTATTGAAGAAGCGGTATTTTTAGACTCTGGTTCTAGAAATATTTCACCGTTATCTCTATTTAAATTTTTAAATTGTTCAAGAACCAAAAATCTAAAATCTTCATTAGTAATGGTAATTGGACTGTTGAATAAAAAAAATTTATTAGATTGTAATCTTTCTAAAGTATTTTGGAATAATGTTTTTTTATCAAACAATTGGTTAAATTGTTTTGGAAAACTTTTCCTAGACACAGGCCATAATCTTTTGCCAATTCCACC
>MDSW01039680.1_pt1 | contig 29471 bp, 34 predicted proteins | sample 811171 | NCBI WGS metagenome assembly MDSW01 (sample SAMN05326641, study PRJNA326480) | marine metagenome | isolation source: seawater | place: Atlantic Ocean: North West | collected 2012 | reverse complement strand
TGTCCATCCAGAATCTCGCAGTTGTAGTTGGGGAACAGCAGATCCTCAAAGGGGTTGACCTTGAGATTTCCTCGGGTCAAGTGCACGCCGTTATGGGCCCTAACGGCGCTGGGAAAAGCACGCTGTCGAACGTCATCATGGGGAAACCTGGGTATCAAATCACGTCGGGATCAATTGAATTAGATGGCCGAGATTTATCTTCGCTGCCTACATGGGAGCGCGCTCAAGCAGGGCTGTTCCTGGCTATGCAATACCCCACAGAGGTACCCGGTGTTTCGGTGCGCGAGACATTGGAGTTGGCTCTTCGATCCAGAGGGGCCGACCACATAGACGTCGCCTCCCGACTCGATGAAGAGGCTGACCAAATCGGATTACCGAAAGAACTGCTCGAACGTGCCCTAAACGTGGATTTCTCAGGTGGCGAAAAAAAGAGAAACGAAACTGCTCAATTGGCCGTTCTGACACCCGAAATAGCGGTCTTAGACGAACTAGACAGCGGCCTCGACATCGACGCTCTTAGAGCTTGCGCTGAACGTATCGAAGCTATGACCAATGATGGGCTGGGCGTTCTGTGTATCACCCACTATCACCGGCTTCTCGACCACCTCATCGCAGATTATGTCCACATTTTGGTTGACGGCCAGATCGTGGAAAGCGGCGGACCAGAGCTTGCACAAGAACTTGAAGACGGCGGATATTCGCGTTTCGTCGACGCAGATGAAGAAACAGCTGGCGTGTCGGTAGCAATAGGCGGACGTTCCGAGACAAAGAACGCCGCCGTTTCTGACTCCGAGGATCCCTTTGCTGACCCTCTTGCATAGCTGAATCGGTTTAGACCCGTTCGTAGGGCCATTAAACTTAATAATGACTAACTCGCATGGCAGCACTTTTGGGAGCGATAGCACTTGAAACGCGAACTGCTAACCGACAAAGAGCTTGATGAGCTATCGGCAGAACTAACTAACTGGGATGTTTCGGCTGATGGCTTAGAACGCTCCTACGACTTTGGCAATTTCGTTAAAGCCTTCGCGTTCATGGCAGGTGCAGCGCTGCATTGCGAACGTCTCAACCATCACCCCGAATGGTCAAACGTCTACGGAAATGTCCATGTGCGACTCGTCACTCATGACCAGAGCGGCGTTACGAACCTCGACGCCACTTTGGCCAGACTGATGGAAGAACTATCAAGTGCCTGATTTGAGACGTCTTCTCTTTCGTGGCTACCGCATATGGTCGGCGCTGCGTCCGGCAAAGTTAACCATTGGGGTCCGCGCCCTCGTGCTTGATGAGGATGACCGAGTTTGTTTGGTGCGTCACAGCTACCGCGAAGGATGGTATTTACCCGGAGGGGGAGTAAAGACCGGCGAGTCGCTGGTCGACGCTATGCAACGAGAACTAAGAGAAGAGACCGGGGTAGAACTCCCCGAGACGCCCCAAAGAGTGCACGGGGTTTTCTCGTCCTTTCGTGAGAACAAAAGTGATCACGTTGTGGTCTTTGTCGTGAACGAATGGGCTGTAAGCGCTTCTGTATCGCCGGAAATAGCGGAAGTGGGATTCTTTGCCCCCGACGAACTACCCGAGGGAACATCAGCCGCAACGACCAGACGAATCAAAGAACACATCACAGGTGTCCCACCCGGGCACCGCTGGTGAATGGTGTTACGTGTCCAGGTCGTCTAAGCCGGTCAACAACGTGTTCCAAGAAAGAGTTGCGCACTTAATCCGGACTGGAAACTTGACGACGCCCTTTAGCGCCTCAAGATCGCCCAAAGTTAGAGCCGCCGCTGAAGCCGACTCCTGATCAGCGTTTGTCATTGTTTCCTCGTGGATAGACATCATGGCTTTGAATTCACGAGTTAAGTCGCGCACTTCTTCTATGGATTTTTCCTGGATTGCTGCAGCCATCATTGATGCCGACGCCTGACTTATCGAACAACCCTGTCCCGCAATGCGCAACTCCTTGATCGAACCTTCTTCGATCAAGAAAGTAAGAGAAACCTCATCACCGCACAGCGGATTAAATCCCTCGGTTTTGTGCGCTGGAGGACAATCAAGCTCTCCTCTATGACGAGGATTTCGGTAGTGATCAAGAATGATTTCTTTGTAGAGCTCTTCAAGTCCAGACACGCCACAATCCTCTACTACAGCGCAAACATTTCACCAGCGGACTCTAACGAATCAACCAAGGCATCAACATCAGACTCGTCGTTGTACAAGTACATCGAGGCTCTGGAGGTAGCCACTACTCCGAGCTCTTTCATCAACGGCTTGGCACAATGATGGCCGGCTCTAATGCAAATGCCACGCTGGTCCAAGACCTGACTCAAGTCGTGCGGATGAACGTCGCGGTATTCGAGAGAAATAACTCCGCCGCGCTGCAAAGGGTCACTCGGCCCGTGAATAACAATCTCGTCACCGTACCTGTCGTTCAAAGACCGGAGGGCGTAGTCGGTCAGAGCGATTTCATGCTGACGAACGTTTTCCATACCCAAAGAGTCAAGAAAATCTACAGCCGCCCCAAGACCGATAATTTCCGCTATCGGAGGCGTTCCTGCCTCAAACTTGTGAGGTAACTCGTTGGGTGTGAACCCATCACGTCGAACATCAAGAATCATTTCGCCGCCTCCCAGGAAAGGTGGCATTGAATCGAGAAGCTCCTCACGGCCCCACAGCACACCGATCCCAGTGGGCCCGCACATTTTGTGCCCGGTGAAGCACAGCAAATCAGCTTGTAGCTCTTGGATATCGGTTGGAAGATGTGGCACGTACTGACTGCCATCTACCGCCACTAGCGCCCCCGCGGCATGAGCCCGTTCCGCAATTTCCGAAACTGGATTTAAGGTGCCCAAGACATTACTCATCGCAGTTACGCTCACCATTTTCACCCCGTCCAAGAGCTGATCGAGTTGGTCTAAATCAAGAAGACCATCAGGAGTCAGTGGCAGCCAGCGAATTTCGAAGCCCTTCTCGGCGCTCAATATCTGCCAGGGAACGATGTTGGCGTGGTGTTCCATATCGGTTATGAGTACTGCGTCTCCTTCAGAGAGGTTGCTTCCGCCCCACGACCTAGCGATGAGATTGAAGGATTCGGTGGCGTTTTTGGTAAAGACAACCTCGTGAGGGGATTGGCAGCCGATGAAGCTAGCGATCCGCCTCCTTGCTTGTTCCATTTCCTCCGTAGCTTGAGCCGCGATTTCATATGCGCCCCTGTGCACGTTGGCGTTAATGGTTTCGTAGTAGTTGTTCATAGCGTCAATGACGCAGTCCGGTTTTTGTGAAGACGCCGCAGAATCCAAATAAACGATCTCGTGCCCGTTTACGATTTGTGACAGAAGCGGGAATCTATCTTTGAGGTCTGACGGCAGTGTCATGTCTCAAACCGTTCGTAGCCTTCCCGTTCCAGTCTTTGAGCTAATTCAGGTCCGCCCGATTCGACAATGCGCCCGTCAAAAAGAATATGGACGTGATCGGGCTGAAGTTCTGTTAGTAGCCGCTGGTAATGGGTGATCAGCAGAACGCCCATTTCGGGGCGCGAATCGTGTACTTCTCTGACGCCGTTAGCAACAACTCGCAAGGCATCAACGTCAAGTCCAGAGTCAGTCTCGTCGAGTACTGCGAATTCAGGTTCGAGAATTGCAAGTTGAAGTATTTCGTTTCTTTTCTTCTCTCCACCCGAAAAGCCCTCGTTGAGGTATCGATCCATGAATGAGGGGTCCATGTCGAGTCGGGCCATCCATTCCTGCATGGCCACATAAATGTCGATGGCTGAAACATCTTCCCCGCGACGCGCAGATGCTGCTTGACGCAAGAAATTTCTTACTGAGACACCTGAAATTTCTTGAGGGTATTGAAAAGCAAGAAACATGCCCGCTTTCGCTCGAACATCAGCGTCCCAGTCCGTGATGTCATCACCCTTCATCCGGAGATGGCCTGCCGTGACTTCATATTCAGGCGAGCCCATGAGTGTCGTAGCTAGCGTGGACTTGCCTGACCCATTGGGGCCCATAACAGCGTGAATTTCACCCGCGCCGATCGTCAGATCAACTCCGTGCAAGATGTCCGGGCCTTCAACGGCTCGAACCTCGAGTGCCTCAATCTCGAAGAGTGACGATGCCATATAACCAATTCTATTGGAGCAGCAGGAATTAACACTGCCTCAATAGTGCAAATTGGTCCCGCTTAATCGCAACTCAAGTTGGGCAAAGATCAGCTGAGAAAATCCTGACAAACGTCAATCCAAAATTGGGTAGTCAAACTTAGTGATTCGACGTCTATCCGCTCATTGTGTCCGTGAAAACGACTCATGAAGTCACTGGACTTTAAGTCGGGACTGAACAGACCTGCCCCATAGGCAATTGAGCCGAGATTTCGGTAGACGCGTGCGTCAGTGAAGCCAACTATGAGTTGAGGAACAAGTCGTGCGCTGGGAAAAGGTTGATTCACGGCCTTCTGAATCGTGTCCCACATAGGGTTATCTATTCGGCTAATGCTCGCCGGGTCGTTCATGATGATCTCGACATCAACTTGATCCGCTAAGTCACCCAACGCAGCATCCAAATGTGCCTGGACTTCGGCACCCGACTCGCCGGGCAACGTTCGTATGTCAACGTTGACATCGATTTGATCCGGAATGACATTGGTTTTCATCCGCCGGTCTGACTCGGCGACGTTTGGCGAAAACGTAGTGTGGGTGCAGCTATAAAAATGACGAGCGAGCCCTTCGACGGGATGCGCGTCCAACCAATCCTCGATTTTCGCTTCGTCGAGCATGATCGACTTTGTCTCATCGTCGACGTCCAAAATATCGACCTGCTGGCGCCACAGTTCATGAAATTGTGGTGGAGGTCGATAATCGGCCAGACGTTGGACAACCCCTGCAGCTCGCACTAATGCATTATCTGATTTAAAAGGTGCCGAACCATGTCCTGGGGTTCCTTTGATGCGAAGTCGCCGCCAGGCGACGCCCTTTTCCCCGACGTTCATCCCTATGTGCGGATTATCTGAGTCACCAGTATGTAGTCCTCCATTTTCTGTGAGCACGTAGTCGGCCATAATCGCCTCAGGATGGTGATCGGCCATCCACTGAGCACCGTGCGCTGAGCCAGACTCCTCGTCCGCTACGGCGAAGTAGAGGAAATCTCCGACGGGTCGAAAGCCGCTTTGGGCCAAATGTTTGAAGGCGACTGCCTGCGACGATGTCAGATTGAGCATGTCGACTGCGCCGCGGCCCCAAACTTCTCCATCAACAAGTTCCCCTCCGAAGGGGTCTCGGTCCCAACCGTCTGGATTTACGGGGACGACATCGGTGTGACCCATCAAACACAAGCTCGGGGCGTTGGGGTCCGTACCGGCGATCCGGGCTACTAATGATTTCCTACCTGGCGTGGGTTCGAACGTCTCAATATCTATGCCAGGGCCTTCAAGAAATGTTTCCAAAGCATCGCTATTAAGGACTTCATTCCCAGAGGTTGGGGTCCCGTCGTTCACGCACGCATTCCTGATCAGAGTCTGCAACAACTCAACAGTTGTTTGTGTACGGGCTTCTTTATCAGTGGCCATTAAACGAGCGTAGAGCCATTAGTGATGCGATGCGGGACATCTCAAGAAGCTCTCAAAATAGACACCCCACAGGAGATGTACGGCGTATCCATCGCTGTGTGATGGAATGACGGGGTGATTAACGAGACGTTGTGCGATCTGACGGCACTGGAGATGCGACATTCATTACTCCAAGGAGATATCAGTGCGCGAGAACTGTTGGCTGCGCATCTAGCCAGAATCGAACGCACCAATCCGGAACTCAATGCGATCGTCACCCTTGTCCCAGAACTAGCCAAGGACAGTGCCGACAAGGCCGACAACGCATTTGCTCGAGGTGAACCGCTCGGTTTGTTGCATGGATTGCCGGTCGCACATAAAGACCTAGTCGACACCGCCGGGGTTCTCACCACGTTAGGTTCCCCCATCTATAGAAACCGTGTACCTGATGAAGATGATCTGATTGTCGAGCGTATGCGAAACGCCGGCGCGGTCATGGTAGGTAAAACAAACACGCCCGAATTCGGTGCAGGTTCGCAAACTTTTAACCAAGTATTCGGGGTCACGTCGAACCCCTATGACACCTCGCGGACGTGTGGTGGGAGCAGCGGGGGAGCAGCGGTAGCGCTAGCGGCTCGCATGTTGCCGCTAGCGGACGGCTCTGACCTCGGCGGGTCGTTACGTAACCCGGCAGCGTTTTGCAATGTGGTTGGCTTTAGGCCATCAGCGGGCCGTGTCCCGTCTGTCCCCAACACCAACCTCTGGCTTCATATGGCTACCAAAGGACCTATGGCCCGGACCGTGAGCGACATAGCTTTATTTATGCAGGTCATAGCCGGGCCACACCAACTTGCTCCGCACTCGAACTCAGAATCGCCAGACCTATTTGGCGGGTCCCTGGAGAGAGACTTTCGCGGGGTAAAAGTCGCGTGGTCTCCAGATTTAGGAGGTCTGCCGGTGGACCCGGCGGTACGAAAGGCCCTCGCTGGCACCCCCGACGTACTCTCGGATTTAGGTTGCGACGTCGTAGAGAAATGGCCCGACCTTTCTGCTGCCCCGGAAATCTTCCAGACACTTCGAGCTGGAATTTTCGCCCATAGCTATGCCCCATTGTTAGAAAAACACAAAGATCAGCTAAAGGAAACCGTTATATGGAACGCCGAAAAAGGGCTTTCCATGAGCATGAAAGATCACGTTGAAGCGTGCTACCAGCAAGCCCGAATGTTTGCCGAGCTACAAGACTTCATGAGCGACATTGAGTTCTTGGCTTGTCCGGTCACCCAGGTGCCACCGTTCGCCAAAGGAATCGAATACATCAAAGAGATCGAAGGCATCCATTTCGACACCTATATCGATTGGATGCGGTCATGTAGTGACATCACCACCACAACTCATCCGGCCATATCAGTTCCCGCCGCTTTTACAGAAGATGGTCTCCCAGTCGGACTGCAACTTGTCGGTCGCAGCCTTAAAGATCGTTCGGTTTTAGAACTCGCATACGCCTACGAACAGGCAACTCGAATAGGAGAACGCAAACCTCCGCTGCTGGATTCCTAGTTGCATGCAGTAAACCGGAAGTCAGATCTGCTCGAAATATCTCTTACGTTCCCAGTCCGTTACCGCCGACTCGAATGCGGTGCTCTCCGACAACCAGAAATGAACGTAGTGATCCACCATTTCGCTACCAAACGCCTGTCGAGCAAACGAGCTTGAGCCAAAAACATTTGCCGCTTCACGCAACGAAGTCGGCAGCGACTGAGCATTGGATTTGTAAGCATCCCCCTCGAGTGGAGGTGGAGGTTCAATTTTTGTTCCGAGCCCGTCTAACCCCGCGGCGATAGCGGCGGCGTAAGCGAGATATGGGTTGACGTCAGCACCCGGGACGCGACATTCGATTCTTAATGATTGCCCCTCCCCGACTATGCGAAAGCCCGCCGTTCGATTATCAGGTGACCACGCCCCTCCAGTTGGCGCCCAAGACTGTGACTGATACCGCTTATAAGAGTTCACGGTCGGAGCGAAGCAGGGCATTAATTCGTACAGATGGGACAGCCAACCTCCTAAAAAGTGGCGAAATATATCTGACACTTCAAGCCCTGCTATCTCGGCTGTTCCTGGAAACAAGTTGACTGTTTCATCGGTCGACCACAGACTCAGATGAAGATGTGAACTCGAACCAGCTTCGGAATCGTGCGGTTTAGCCATAAACGTTGCAGCAGCACCCTTCTGATCAGCAACTTCTTTGACACATTGTTTAAGCAAAACATGCCGGTCAGCCATTTCGAGAGCCTCGCACCACCGAATATTTAATTCGTGTTGGCCACGACCGAATTCGCCCTTAGTTGACTCAACTGGAACCGCCATCTCATTGAGATACCTCCTAAAGGCACCGTTGAGATCTTCGGTACGTGCTCCCTGTAATAAGTGATAGTCCTCGATGTACCACCCAGCTGGTTCGAGCTCCTGGTACGACGTTTTTGCAGCGTCGCGGTAAGAAGTTCGGTACAGAAAGTACTCAAGTTCCGAAGCGACCATAGCTCGCAGGTTGAGGGCCTCGATGCGTTTGATTTGATTTCGCAGAATTGACCTTGGAGCGACGGCAATCGGAACTCCATCGTCAGTTGTTGGATCGCATATGACTAGCGCTGTTCGGTCAAGCCAAGGCACCGGTCTCAAGGTGTGGATGTCTGGAGTCAGATGTAGGTCTCCGTAGCCTCGGTCCCAATTAGAAAAGGCGAATCCGTCTAGCGGCTCCATTTCCATGTCGACGGTCAAGAGGTAATCACACGCGTGAGTGCCGGATGGATCTTCGAGAAAGAACTCGGCGTCGAGACGTTTTCCCATTAGGCGCCCGTAATGGTCAGTGAAAGCCAAAATGACGGTGTCGATACTTCCGTCTTCAGTTGCCTCAACGAGTTGTTCTTGACTCCATGTATCCGCCATGACCTAACCGTAGCGGCAGAGCAATGGACAGTGTTCACGCTGGTAGCTCTGTGAGATGAGCGAGGGTAGTGTTAGCTCTTATGGCTGAACTCGCGATCGAGGCGCGCAACCTGGTGCGATCGTTCGGGGATAATCACGCAGTTGACGGGGTCAATCTGACCGTCCCCAAAGGCGAAATTTATGGGTTTTTAGGACCCAATGGCGCCGGCAAATCAACGACCGTGAGAGTCCTATGCACGCTGCTCTCACCAAGTAGCGGATCAGCATCAGTTGCGGGCTACGACGTGGAGAAAGAAGCTGCAGAAGTAAGAGTTCGCATAGGTGTAGCGCTCCAAGAGGCAGCGCTTGATGATAAGCAAAGCGGTCGAGAAATCTTGGAGCTGCAAGCCCGACTTTTCGGTCTCAGTGCAAAGGACCGAATCGAACGTGTTGAACGTTCAATAGAGCTAGCTGATCTAGATGACGCAATCGACGAATGGGTGGAGACCTACAGCGGAGGAATGAAGCGAAGACTCGACTTAGCGGCGAGTCTTATTCACGACCCTGAGATCTTATTTTTGGATGAGCCAACTACCGGACTTGATCCAGTGAGCAGAGTTCGAGTCTGGGACGAAGTGAGACGCCTGAATCAAAAATTTGGTGTCACGGTTTTCTTGACCACCCAGTATTTAGAAGAAGCCGACGCGCTTGCTGATCGGGTAGGCATCATTGATCAAGGCCGAATTGTCCAAGAAGGCACCCCCGCTGACCTCAAACGGAGCGTGGGCGCTGACGTGATCGTCGTCAACTTGACAGAAAATTTAGAACAAGCTGCAGCGGCAGCAAAAGCGTTGCCAGCCGTTGACGAGGTCACCGCAGGTCCGCAGGGTCTAACGATTTCAACGGCCGACGGCGCAGGCCTTGTTGCCGACGTAGCTGTAGCTTTCAGCCGACAGGGGATTTCGCCCCAATCGTTAACGGTGCGAACACCCTCATTAGACGACGTTTTTCTTCGCGCAACAGGTCACCGATTGTCTCATGAGGTTGATGAATGACGACGCAGCGCGAGCCGATCGCAAAACGAAACACATTCCTTGGAGACATTAGAACGGTCGCTCGTCGCGCTATTCGCAGCCTCTCTCGGGAGCCAGAATTCATCGGACCAGCATTAGCAATCCCCGTTTTCTTCTTTGTTGTCAATATCGGCGCTCTTGAAGCATTCGTGGAACGGCAGCCGGGGATTGATTACCGTGCGTTTCAGTTGCCGGTGGCGATCATCTTCGCGGTCACGGGAATATCTAGGGCAAACATGTTGGTGACCGATATCCAGACCGGATACTTGGATCGGATGCTTGTGACGCCCATACGTCGGGTGTCATTGCTACTTGGCCTGATGATTGCAGACATAGTGCTGGCCTTTGCATTGGCCACAATTGTGTTGCTTCTCGGGTTCGCTGTTGGAGTCAGTTTTGGAACAGGCGTCACTGGGTTGTTGGTCTTTGTGGTGCTATCGATGGCTTGGAGTCTCACCTTTACGGGGTTCCCGTACACAATTGCTCTTCGAACGGGTAACCCGGCTGCAGTGAACTCGGCGTTTCTGATCTTCTTCCCCTTTGCTTTCCTTACCCCCAGCTTTTTGCCTCGGGAGTTAATGAGCGGATGGCTAAAAACAGTGGCTGCTTGGAACCCTGTCACTTATCTGCTGGAGGGTATGCGATCCGTTCTTTCGGACGGTTGGGAATTTGACCTGTTGCTTAAGGCGGTTGCAGCCATAGTCGGGTTGGGATTAGTCACATTCACCATGGCGTTCCGCGCTCTGAGCCGCCGTGTAGCCACGGGCTAGATCTCTACCAACCCCTATCAACCCACTCCTGTAGTTGTGGCGATTCGTTGCCGATAGTGGTGTCATCTCCGTGGCCAGGTAATACGATTGTGTCCGCTGAGAACTTAGAGAACATGCGGTCTTCGATGCTCTTGATAATGGTGTCAAAGTCGCCACCTTCGAAATTGGTAGCGCCCGGTCCTCCTGGGAACAGAGTGTCACCTGAAAAGAGCAGTGGTGTGTCCTCGACAAAAAAGCTCATAGAACCTGGTGTGTGGCCGGGGTTGTGAATAGTCCTAATCCGGAGACGACCAACTTGTATTACTGAATCGTCTTCGAGAATGAAGTCGTAGCTGGGCAACATCGTGGCGTCGTCAGCCGCGACACCCACCTCGTATCCGGCGTCCCGAATCGCGGGAATAGCTTGTATATGGTCCCAATGGCCGTGAGTTTCGACCACGGTCCTAACGCCGAGGGTTTGACAGAGCTCGAGAAGCTGTTCGTGCTCGTTGGCGGCATCTATAAGAAGCGCTTCTCCTGTCTCGGTGCACCTGATGGTGAAGACGTTGTTTTCGTAAGGTCCTACAACAACCTTGTGGACTTCGATTCCCGTCGCTTGCCAATGAAGAGTCATGGGCAAAGCTTACGACCTCGAAACCTGGTAGGCGACAGCGCCGAGTTTGAACCTCTCAAGCCTGCTTCTAAGTATCGACTCGTAGAGAACGAAGTAGGCCGATGACCATGGGCTCCAATTGTGAAGCTTCATGAGCAACTTCAGGAAAGGCGACCCTGCTTGTCCGTGTCCCGAATTCTGTCGATGCTTTGAAGGTCATACCATACCGGTCTACGGCGACCATTTGAGCTTCAGTGGCGTCCGGTAAACCCCCTAGTTCTTGCACGAAAATCAAATTTGCGTCCGCATGGTCGTCGTTCATGTGTTCGACAGCATGGGCGGCGTTACTGCAGAAGGGATCTTCCTCAGCGGAAGCGTAGGCTTCCACTCCCACCCAGCTCATGTGACCGAAGCCGCCTACAAAGCGACAGCTCTCAACTTCTAATTTCCAGTAGTTGAAATCCTTGAAGTTGGAGTAGTCGGCTGCGTAGGGATGTTTGCTTAAGTAAGCATCGGAAGATTCGTCGTCCTTTCCGAGCAGCTGCATCTGTCCGACAAGTGTTAGTCGCGCTCCGGTTAAAGGATCACCTTCCGCCGAGTGGGCATGGGTGACCAAGAGGCTGGCCTTTTGTTCCGAGCGAGCATTTTTTGTATGTTCGGCAAGATCCGAAATCAAGGTGATGGGGTTTCCCCGCTCATCGTTTGCGTAGGAGATCAGGCTGCCGTAGGGAAAGCCGTCTGGATTAAGCGTTGACAAGACACCGGTGCCGATTGATGCGACCAAAGATCGAGATAGCTCTGGGTCCGTGGGGAATGACTCCGTATCACCAGTTGGAGAAACGTCGAAATCGCCGCCATGGTCGGTGTTGAGATCGTTGCTCATTCGCTTAATCCTTTTCTGAAGCCCGAAATTGACCCTGCATATCAAGAGCCGGTTCTGATGTGCTGTGCCAATAGTGAATCACCATTTGCGGTTTAAAGGGTAGTGACCCGTTGTGGGCGAGTCCGTCCCACGCCGTTGGAGGGTTTTGCCCGAGGCAGGCAAAGGAAGCGTTGGCGAGGAGGGGATTCCCCACCAGGCCGGACTCGACCCACAACCCGCCCCAGCACGAAGAGGCGAGGGACCCTAAGGCCCGCAGGTACGTTGCCACACTGTTTAACATAAAATGATAAGCAAGCCAAACATAATTGCTGCTGAATCGCGAGGAATCGAAAATGTGGCCTGAGAAGCAAACTAATCGGCCCTGAGATGGTGATCTAGTAAGGCGTATCGCTTGAGGGTCATGATGTGGAGTCCCGTTAATCCCGAACTCGTGAGACATGTATAAGAAGTAATGGCTTTAGGTTGATATATAGTATTAGGAGGCCTTATCATGTCAGTGTTATTCCCCCTCTAGTTTTCTTATGGAGAAACCAAACATGAAACGTTCGTCCTTGTTTAAGCTGCTTGGACTGGTCTTTGCGTTTGCTCTAGTTGCCGCATCTTGCGGCGACGACGGAGCATCTGTTCGTGAAGTCGGTTCGGCCAGCTCGTCCAGCGGTTCTGGATCCGGTAGCGGTTCTGGTTCCGGTAGCGGTTCCAGCAGTGCATCCGCCTCAGCCTCCGCATCCGCGAGTGGCAGCGGCTCTTCTTCTGGAAGCGCCTCAGGGTCTTCTAGCGCCCCAGCCAAAGCTGGCGCAGAAGTCACAGATGACGCGACCGCCGGAGAGGGTGGCTACGACTACGCCTCCAATGTTGATAACCACCGCTTATTGGTGCTCGACATGTGCGACATGAATGATTTGCTCGGCGCCAGTCCCATTGATTTCGACGCCGTTGCTGATATTTACAACAACGGAAAGAACGCTGAAAAGAGTGATGGATCTTTCCGAACCCTTGGCGGCTTCGCGTCAGCGGAGGGTAAAAAGCATGCTCACGACACCTACTACGGCAGTCCCGGATCTCTTGACGCGTTCATTACATCCGCGCTCGAGGGAACAGGCATGTTTGCAGGTGAGTCCGACGGAGTGCGTAAGCAAGGCGTGCAGAAAGGCATGCAGAATCAAGCCCTACTCGCGTACGTAACCCACGAGCTCAACTCCGCCGTTGCGAAAGCAGGCGATGGTAACTGGGCAGGCGCCGTTCATAACTGGGACGAAGGCTGGGCCTTCTACCACGGAGCTAATGGAGGCTGCGGCCCATATGGCACGGCTAACAAACGTGGTGGCAACTTCGGCACCCTTGGTTCCGATGGTGAGACCGCTAAAGCCAATGAAGCAATTCTTAGCGCCATGATTGCTGGCCGTGATGCACTGCTGCGAGGAAACGCTGGTGGAGCTGAAGCCGCAGCCAATCTGGTCAAGCGTGGTGTGGTTATCACTTACTCCCAGGCAGTCATGCGATACGCAGTGAAGGTCGAAGCCGACCTTGCTGAGGGTGACATGGACAAAGCCCGCATCCACCAGGCCGAGGGCCTTGCATTCTGGCGAGTACTTGAGCCTGAGCTTGGTGTACTTGGTATGTTTGCGGAAACTATCGAAACCTTGAACAGTGCATACGAACTGGAGAACGAACCCGGATCGGGCCCGTCTTCCGATGAGATTCGCACCGCTCTGTACCCAGTCTGGGGTCTCTTAGAGATCAGTTCTGACGACATAGGTAGTTTGCAATAAGGAAATCCTGATCGGTGGACTTGCCAAATGGCAAGTAGGTCTCAGCCGTCGTTCTCAGTGGGTGCCCACTTGCTTGGGAACGGCGGCTGCTTCCGTTAGACGCTCTGCGCTCAACTGCGGTTGTGGAGCCTTTGCGGGGAATATTGGTCGCCTTGGCGAAAATATATACACCAACCCTTCAAAATGAGTAAGGTGAGCTTGATGTCGGTAGTTGAGAACTCTGAAACCTCTGATGCTTCTATGCGGACAGCCGCTAGCCGCGCTGTCACCCAAGTGCTAACAGTCAACAACATGACCACTGAGATCCGGTTCGGAGTAGACGAATACATACTGGTTCCCGCAGTGATAGATCGGACTGCAGCGAGCCACTGGCTTTCATCTATGCGACGAGTAGAGGGAGTTTCCCTGCAGTTCGGTAAACCCGGACCTACCGCAAAACTCAAGGGAGCGAATCGGCTCACTTCTAGATCCAGAAGGGTGCCGCTCAGCACAGCGCTAGGACTGCTCGACAGCGGCGTGAAAGGCGAAATCACAGTCACCAGGAAGCAGGGTTCCTGATGGTTGTCTGCCACTGCCTAGCCATAAACGACGCCGCGATTAGAGAACTGCTAGAAGCTGGTGCTCTTAGCGTGGAAGAGATAGGTAGTCGTTGTGGTGCAGGTACTGAATGTGGCGCATGCGTTGAACAAGTGCAACGACTCGCTGCGCCTCAGAGTTTCGTGATCCGCCGCGCTGTGGCGTAACCGCAACATCAGAAATTAGTGGCAGCGAATCCTCAACGACTGCCTATAGGGTCTGCACTGCACGAACGAGGAGACCTCAACCAATGCAAGGATCAGAACCGGTAATCACTTTTCTCAACGAGGCGCTCACCGCTGAATTAACAGCGATCAACCAGTACTTCGCTCACGCAAAAATTTGTGAAAACTGGGGATGGAAAGCTCTCGCAAAGGCCTTCCGCGACGAATCGATTGAAGAAATGCATGATGCAGAAAAGCTCATCGAGCGAATTCTTCTGCTCGAAGGCCACCCCAATCTTCAACGTATCGGCAACATCGCTGTTGGCGAGTCAGTCGAAGAACAACTGAGGCTCGACCTCCAACTTGAAATTGAAGCGGTCGAACGATACCGCCGAGGCGTTGAAATTTGCCTATCGGAAGGCGACCCCGGCAGTCGAGAACTCGTGGAACATCTACTAGTAGGCGAAGAGCACCATCTTGACTGGATCGAAACCCAACTGTCGATGATTGACGACATCGGCATCGAGCGCTATCTCCAATCTTCCATCGGAGAGGAATAGATTTTTAGCCGCGCATTGCCTCTGGGGAGCCCTGAGTTGACGCCACTTCAAAACCAAGCCCAAGCGCAGCAGGTATTTGGTGACTATCAAAGGTCAAATACGTCAAGGGTCTAGGAAGACGATCAGCGGCTGCTAGATGCAGCGCGTCAACAGTGCCTAACTGAAAGGTGGCGCCGAGTTCGACGGCTCGCGCCAAACAACGCTGATCAGTCGGCACAACGGCAACGCGCTCCCAATCCTCGCGGAAGGTTGACCACAACATCCTTTGCTCCTCAGGGCCTGACGCAACCCTGTGCAGAGCTAACTGGACCTCCGTCCGGGCTAACGCCGAGGCGCACCAAACTGGATCCGCCGTCAGATACTCGTTCACCAATTCGTGGCCAGGCTCCGTCAAATAGCGTTTCAACAACGCAGAACTATCCAGGGCGATGGTCATTAACGACCTCGTATTTCTCGTAACGCTCTATCACTTGACAACCCGGCGGGCAGTTCAAACGCTGCGGCTGAAATTTCCCTGTCATCATTGCTTGGTGCCAGAACGAGGCCGGAAGCGATTAACGCTTCCAGAGAGGTCTTGTTGGGCTGTTGGCTAATAGGAGACAGCTGGGCCACTGGAAGTCCGTCAAGTGTGACGAAAATGGTGTGACCGTTACTTGCAGCTCTTAGATAGTGCGCCAAATTAGCTCGAAGATCTCGGGTGCCAACTTGTTGCACGGTCGATGAAAGTGTCATGCTCCAACTCTACTCAAAAAATGTGTACATCAAAGTACACAAACGATTTGTTGAATGTGTTCAAACCGGCTAAAACAGTGCCTCTAGCAACCAAGCGAAAAGGTACTCACCGTGAACTTTGCATTCACCGAAGAACAAGAAGAACTCCGGAGCTTCATCCGAGCCTTCATGGAAGAAAAATCTGCCGAAGCGACCGTTAGGGAGCTAATGGAAACCGACGACGGATACGACTCGGCGGTCTGGAGTCAAATGGCAGAACAACTTGGCTTGCAAAGCATGATCATCCCTGAGGAGTATGGAGGCCAAGGCTTTGGTTACGTCGAACTAGGAATAGCGCTCGAAGAAATGGGTCGCAGCCTCCTGTGCGCACCATTTTTCAGTACCGTCGTCCTTGCAGGCAACGCGATCATCCATTCAGGCAATGAAGACGCAAAGGCTTCGCTCCTACCCGGCATAGCTGACGGAAGCACAATAGCGACCCTCGCACTCGCAGAAGCCAACGGACGGTGGGACGCAGAGGGCATAACTGTCGAAGCGAGCGGAACTAGCGACGGAGCAACTATCACCGGTGAAAAGATGTTCGTCACCGACGGAGCAACAGCAAACCTTTTTGTCGTCGCTGCCCGAGCCGATGGAGGCATCCACCTCTACACCGTCGATGGAGACGCATCAGGGCTCACACGCGAGAACCTGTCCACAATGGACCAAACTCGCAAACAAGCTCGAATCACCTTCGATAGCACTCCGGCAAGCCACCTCTGTGACACAAACGACTTCGCCTACATCAGCCAAATCTTGGACCTAGCTGCAGTAGCACTCGCAAACGAACAGGTAGGCGGAGCACAGTTCGTAATGGATATGGCAGTGCAATATGCCAAAGATCGCGTCCAATTCGGACGTCCGATCGGCTCCTTCCAAGCCATCAAACACAAATGCGCAGACATGTTGCTAGAAGTTGAGTCAGCGAAATCGGCTGCCTACTATGCCGCGTGGTGTGCCTCAGAAATGAACGACGAACTGCCTTCAGTCGCTTCATTAGCCAAGGCCTACTGCTCTGAAGCATATTTCCACTGCGCTGCTGAGAACATTCAGATTCACGGTGGCATCGGATTTACCTGGGAACACCCAGCACACCTCTACTTCAAGCGAGCCAAAAGCTCCGAATTGATGTTTGGTGACCCCGCCTACCACCGTGAACTCTTGGCCCAAAGAATAGGGCTATAAATTTTCCTTTCTGACCCAGAAAGAGCCAACACGTCATGCTCGGCCTAACGGTTGCTGTCTCCCTAGCTATCGGCTTTATCGTCGCGGCTGGATTTGTAGGACGCGAAACACGAAAGCTAAGTAGGCAACCCCGCCAGCCCGTCTGGCGACTTGAAGAAGCAGCACTATTCGTTGAGGGCGAATTGCCCTTCGACGTCGCAGCTAAAACCGACCCCGACACCCTAAGAGAGCTACTCAGGATTCACCTCAATCAGCTCCAGTTCAACACTGAGCAAGACGAAGTTGCCGACCCCTCCACAGCCCTACAGAACCTGTACCGCTATGCGCGATCAAAAGACATCGAAATTACCCGCCCGACAGTTGAGGCGATCTTGGCCGCCCACTTGCAGTACCTGAAGCTGATTGGGGCGCTCGGTACAACTCGAACCTCCGAGTGAGGCAAAATAGACAACATGGAACCGCCCAAAGAACTAGAAGGCCACAGATTCGTTGGCGATAAGCGTAATCAGCGCGTCTATGACCTAGAAATGTCCGGCCCGATCATTGAAGCCGCAGTCGAAGATCTATGTAAGGCAAAAATGTATGCCACCTTCGGCCCCGATGAACTCAGAGAAGCACGCAATCGCGGGTACAAGCTAGCGGCCTGCTGCCGTTAAAGAAAACGGCTCCACCTTGCCCGTCACCATTACCGAAACCCGCATAGACGGCACCCCACACTTAGAAGCCTTTCTTGTTCGGCCTGAACGCTCAACCCCTGACGCCCCGTCAATGCTCCTCTGCCATGGTTTCCCATCAACTCAGCGACCAGGTGTCCCCAGCAGGTCATACGAACAGTTCGCAGAGCGCGTGGCCGAAGAACAAGGATGGACAGTTTTAGCTGTCAGCCTCCGCGGCTGTGGCCAATCAGAAGGCCAATTTTCGATGCTTGGCTGGCTAAACGATGTAGCGAGAGCAATCCAAAAACTTCGCGACGAGGGATCCCAACGGATATGGCTAGTGGGATCCACCACTGGGGGATCACTAGCCATCATGGCGGCAGCACGCGACCCCGAAATTCGAGGAGTAGCTGTAATGGCCCCGAGAGCAGACTTTGACGATTGGGCATCCGACCCCCGGCGCTTCTTACAGCACTGTCGCAACGTTGGAGTAATTGATGATGAGAACTACCCCTCATCGGTAAACCAATGGTCCAGTGAACTTCGACAACACCGAGCGATCGATTCGGTCAAAGATATGGGGTCCCGACCGTTACTAATTTTGCATGGAACTAACGACCGTCAAGTGCCCCTCGACGACGCCAGACATTTGGCCGAAGCTCATCATTCGCCTGAACTTCGACTGGTAAGTGGAGCAGATCACCGAATTCGGCACGATCCCCGAGCGTTAGCTGTCTTGCTTGGGTGGTTAGAACGACAAGCTGTCGAGAGCGTCGACTAATCCGCCACCTGCTTTCTGGCAATCAACATTGTTGGAACTACTCGAATTACCACCTCACCGTTCTGGTTGATGAGCTCGTTGGTAAGTTCCAAAAATCCTAAATTTGGTCGGGAGTTGCTCTCCCGCATACTCAAAACTTCGATTCGTAACGTCAATATGTCGCCTGCTCGAACAGGTGCCGGCCAAGATAACTCTGATGCCCCAGCCGCTCCGAGGCAGTTATCACCCAAGAAATCGTCAGCGCTTAACCGCATCATTAGCGACCCCGTATGCCATCCAGACGCAATCAGGCCCCCATAAATGGTTTGAGCGGCTGCCTCTGGATCAACGTGAAAACGCTGAGGGTCGAATTGAGTTGCAAAGGCAATCATCTCCTCCTCAACCATTTCAACACTCCCTAAGGTGAACGAATCACCCACGGAGAAATCTTCGTAGTAGCGGTCCTTCAGGGGAATGTCAGATGTCATTTCTTTCTCCTTGCTGCGCTTCTTTGCTCTCTCAAATGCATAAGGGCCTCAGGTGAATCGAGGTCCGCTACGGAATGGAACCCGCTCGTTGAATATATGCCGCTCACCGATTCCCAACCTCGCGGAACAACACCGAATCTTTTGGCTAGCAAAGCTATAAATATTGCGACTTTTTTCTCTCCGAAACCAGGTAAAGCCAGCAACCTGTCGCGCAGAGTCGACGCATCAGACACCCCGGCCCACACCTCAACTGGATCCCCTGAGTACTGTTCGACCAAATAAACGCACAACGAATGGGTTCTCGTAGCCATTGATTTCGGAAACCGATGCAACGCAGGCTTCTCAGCAAATAAATCGACCAAGGCATCCGGCGACATTTTGGCCAAGCTGGTCGTATCAAGGCGCATACCCAAACGCTCCTGAAGTAGCAAAGGAGCAAGAAATGCGCGCTCAATCGGAAATTGTTGATCTAACAACATTCCAATCATTAGCGCCAAAGGATTGTCATTCAGCAGATCGTCGGCGTCGCAGTTTCCTGTGAACCTCAGAGAGCTAGGCATCTGGAGTATTGAGGGGGAACATGACTACCTACACACGGATCGATTAGAACAACGGTTATTTACGAGCGGACCAAAGCTCAACACACAAATCTAATCTTGCCAATAACAGCGAAGTGGGTGCCAAGTGCGTGTTTCGGGGACGCGGGTGATGTATGAAGTATTGCAATGACTATTGACGTCTATACCGACGGAGCTTGTCTGGGTAATCCCGGACCCGGCGGATGGGGCTTTGTGGTCGATCAGGGTCTATGGGCATCAGGTTTCGACTCTCACACAACGAACCAACGAATGGAATTGATGGCCGCCAGCGCAGCTGTCCAGGCTCTTGACGGTCCGCTACGAGTTCACAGCGATTCGACATATGTGGTCAATTGTTTCGTCCAAGAATGGTGGAAAGGATGGCTGAAGCGAGATTGGAAGAACTCAAAGAAAGAACCCGTCGCAAACCGAGATCTGTGGGAGCCCTTCATAGAGCTAGTCAATGCACGCGGAGACGTCGAGTTCTTATGGGTAAAAGGCCACGCAGGTCACCGCCTCAACGAAGCAGCTGACCAGTTAGCAACGACCGCAGCAGCTCAGCAATCAGCACAGTCCGGAGGAATTTTCACTGACGCCATTGTGCGCGGCTTACAGACAGATGTATCTGGCGAAGCGCAACAACTAGAGGACAACACAGCGCACACCATCGCAGTCTTTGGTCACCGTCCGCCCGAACTTGGAGGTTACGGGGAAAACTCAACGACACTTTCAATTCGCCGTCGAATGATCGAGCTGCTGAGAGCAAAAGCTCAGATGCACTCAGACCTTCAAGTTGTAACCGGCCTGGGTTTGGGAGCAGAAATGCTCGGGGCAGAAGCAGCAGCCGCTGCAGCAGTCCCATATAGGGTAATTCTCGCCTTTGACGGTATGGAAAAACGTTGGCCTGATGCCACCCAAAAACGTTTCCAAGAACTTCTATCCGCTGCCCTTTCCATAACCGTTGCCAGCGATGAGACACCGAACACCGGTGACCAATTCGGCAAAGCAATGGGCCGACGCGATGACGCAATAATTCGGATAGCTGACGAGGCGATCGTCGTCCGGGACCCCAAAGACCGCACGTTGGGGGCACTACAAAAAAAGCTCGAGCAACAGTTCGAAGAAGACGTTTGGATTATCGAACCAGACCAATAAAACGTCTGGGAATTAGCGGGTTACTCGCCCCCGTACCAAACTCAAATCATGAGCAGTCACGACGCACAGCACCCGCTTGTCATCAACCCACGAACGTTCGCTTGGGGCATAGCCGGTGATAGCCATGTGGACTGGATCAAAATTGTGACCAGTAGCAGTACGAAATCGATCTAAACAACCACTCTTTGCTATTTGAGAGACTGCAGCGGCGCCAGGCCAGTCACTATCAGCAAGATCAAAAACAGCAAACACCTCCGCGATGTGTTCGTCTTCACACGGAACAGCATCAACGAATTCAATCTCATCATCTCCAAGTTGGAAACAATCACCGGGGACTAAACGAAGCACCCCTACTTGCCCGGCGGTTTCTATATCGCCGAACTCGTTCCGAATCGAACCATCCGCTAGAGACGGTTCACTATTTCCGCCACACCCTGTTCCAAGCAACAGCACTATCGATAAAAAAGAGAAAAATCGCACCGTGTGCTCAGCTCGTCTCCACTAATCCAGCGAGTCTAAAAAGCGTTCGTTCCATGTTCTTCAAATGTCGGCGCGGATAACCCACTGCTTCGATGACCAACGGCAGACGGGACGTGGACCAATCAAAGGTTTCTGTCACCAACGTCTTTTCGTCAACAGGACGCAACTCATAACGCCATCGATGCCCACCGAAATGACCCCACGCGATTAGTTGATTCTCCTCAAATTCCAGCACTCGGCTCTTGATGCGATAGGGGAGCCACAGGCGCATCCTCATGGCAAAGGTGCTCCCTAGAGACAAGCGGCCTTGTTGACCAAGGTGACCTTGCACCGTGTCCGACCCATCGATTGCAGCGTGCTGCGATGGATCCGCCAAAACATCAAATATCACTGAAGCTTCGGCGGAAATGAGCCGTTCACAGCTAACGGAGCGACGAGCCATAGCTAAAACCTAGTGGGAGTCAAACGCTGCCCCCTCACCCAGATTCAAATAGTAAGCCAGGTAGAACTCCCCGACCCCGGAGCACTGAGCCATCTGCGGTAAAGAAAATCCATGATGGCTGAGAAGAAACGCCGAAATAGTTCCATAGAGCCCCATCAGGGTCCTCGATGTGGGTTAGGTGATCCAGATCGTGGCGCTCAACAAAGTCCAAATACTCAGCGCGTTCGGCGCGTCCCGGCAAACCAATAATCGCGATTTCACTTTCCTCACTTAGAGCGGCGACCGCCGCTGCTTCGTTGTTGCACGCGCCTCACCAGGGAGCCCAAAACCATAAGAGAACATCACGCTGAGCTAACGACAAAGGATCAAATGACTCCCCGAAGAGAGTCAAGCCCTCCAATGTTGTCAGAGCGGTCGATACTCCAAGGCCTACCTTTTCTTTTGCGGTTGGGCTTTGGACCGTCTCGACTGTTGTGACAGTTGTGGCCACAGCAGTGGAAGTTGCCCAACCATCGCTAGTTTCACGATTGCCGCATGCAACTAGCAGCGCGACCATCAATAGAACTGAACTCTTATGCAATCTCATTCGCACTCGTTAAAGGCTATGGGACTCAGCGTTTAAGGACGCTAGATTCAGACCAAGTGAGCACGCGAGCTTTAATAATCACGGCACTAGTAACTGGCCTCGCCATACTTGTCGCGTTTGCTGTGCAGGTGCTTATCGCTATTTAGCCGAAGCTCAGGTAGTCCAGAATGCAATCAAGACTGTATTTCGTGTCTATTAGGATGACAGCACCATGACTTCCAAGGACTTTGATCTCGTAGTCATCGGAGGCGGACCCTCTGGATATGCCGCAGCGTTTGCCGCTGTAGCCGCTGATCTAACGGTTGCTCTAATTGAACGTGATCGCATAGGCGGTACCTGTCTTCATCGAGGTTGCATCCCAGCTAAAGAACTGTTGGAAACCGCGGCAGTGCACCGCACCGTCGCCCAGGCCGGAGAATTTGGAATTAATACGCAAGAACCGGTCATCGACTTTTCCGTAGCTCAAGAAAGAAAACGAGCCGTAGTGGAACGGCTATTTGCAGGAATTACCCACTTAGTCGGAAGTAAAGACATCACCGTGCTAGAGGGGACCGGCAGATTAGCTGGCGATCATGCCGTGGAGATCAGTCTCAACGACAAATCGAGGCAAGTTGTAACTGGTGAATCCATTGTTATAGCCGCAGGTTCTATGCCGAGAACTCTCCCTGGCTTCGAAGTGGATGGGCACACAGTACTGACATCTGAAGAGCTCCTAGAGCTCGACAGTCTGCCCGCGAGTGTCGCCATTATTGGAGGCGGAGCTATTGGCTGTGAATTCGCCTCGATGTTGTCTGATCTTGGAACGCAGGTCACCGTTGTCGAAACAACCGAAACGCTTGCACCGGGAACCGACGCGGACATAGCAAAATCCTTGCAACGGTCTTTCAAAAAGAGAGGCATTGATGTGGTGACGGGTGCATCAGCGAACAGTCATAACCCGCACCAAGATGGAACAGTTGTTCAGCTGAACAATGGAACAGAATTGGATGTAGAGAAGGTGGTGGTCTGTGTCGGTAGAAGACCTTTCACCGATCATCTGGGTATCTCAGACACTTCGATAGAAGTAGACGAGGACGGTTTTGTGGTCGTCGACGAGTTCTGTCGAACCAACCTTCAACACATATACGCGATAGGAGATGTGATTCGCACACCCCAATTGGCGCATGTCGGATTTGCCGAAGCGATGCTCATCGTTCGCGAAATGCTGGGCCAAAACCCACGTCTCATAAATTATTCCCGAGTCCCCTGGGCGATTTACTGTCACCCCGAAATCGCATATGCAGGCCTAACTGAACAACAAGCAATGGACCTCGGATATGACGTCGTCACAAGCCAGCATAGGTTCGCTGGAAATGCTCGAGCGTTGATTCACAACACGACTGAAGGCATTGTGAAACTTGTTGCGCAACGCCGCCCCGATGGAAAAGCAGGTCAGCTCTTGGGGGTCCATCTCATAGGCCCACACGCCACGGAGCAACTCAGCCAAGGCTATTTGGCGGTCAACTGGGAAATCGACGTTGACGAAATTGCAGAATTCGTCCAACCCCACCCCACGCTCTCAGAACTGTTCGGTGAAGCCGCTCTAGAACTCGCGGGCCGCACCCTCCACGGGTGACCTAGAGCACTGTGAAATCAATACCCATCTCCGTGAAGGCTCTGAGCTAAATGCTCCGAGTCCGGTGGTTAGGCCACGTTGACTATCGAGAAGCACACGATCTTCAACGACGACTGTTCAAGGCCAGTCAAGACGACCATCTACTCCTACTCGAACATGAACATGTCTTTACTGGCGGTCCGAATGCCGACATGTCCAATCTGCTCACCAGCCCGTCAGCCTTAGGAGCAACATACGAGCAGACTGATCGCGGAGGTGACATTACTTATCATGGGCCAGGCCAGCTCACGGGATATCCAGTCTTATCGCTAGCCGGGCGTAGGGGAGGGGGCATCACAGAGACTAAGGCTTACGTTCATCAAGTCGAACAAGTTCTCCTTGACGCGCTGCATGACCTAGGGCTCGAAGACTGCGGCAGAATTGATCGTTACCCAGGAGTTTGGGTTGCCTCCACCAGTAGTAAGCCACGGAAAATAGCGGCAATAGGAGTGCGTATGAGTCGAGGCCGAACCATGCACGGCTTCGCGCTAAACGTCACCACCGACCTATCGTGGTTCGATCACATAATCCCTTGCGGAATCAAAGAATTCTCGGTCACGAACTTGCGAAATGAAGGAGTCGAGGCTTCCATGAGCGAAGTCGTGGACAAGGTTTCCTCTAGAGCAATCGAAACCTGGGGAACCCAAGGATTTGATGTGGCGGCAACCGTCTTTCCACAGCTAACACGCTCCGTAGAAGACTTCGAACATCTTCACGCTGCAAACACACTTACCAAAGCTGAAGTACCAGTGCTCCTACGAGATCGGAAAACGACCAGACGGCGACAACGACGACTAGGCGACTTAGGTCTTGGGGACGGCCTCGCCATCACAGAACGAAAGCCAGCGTGGATGAAGGCCCGCGTCGACCTCAACAGTGGCTACCGACGCGTCCGGAAAACGATGCAAACCTTGGACCTGAACACCGTCTGCGAAGAAGCTGGGTGCCCGAACATTTATGAATGTTGGGGACAGGACACAGCAACCTTCATGATCAACGGAAGTCGTTGCACCCGCGCCTGTGGCTTCTGTCTAGTTGACACTCAGCAACCCGAACCAATAGATACAGAAGAACCCCACCGTGTAGCGCAAGCCGTAGAGCGAATGGGTCTAAGTCACGTGGTCATTACCGCGGTAGCGCGCGACGACCTCAACGATGGCGGAGCCAGCGGATTTGTAGAGACTTTGCGATCGATCCGAAAGCAGGCTCCCGAAGTAAGCGTGGAGATGCTCATTCCCGACTTTCGAGGGCGAGTCGCCCCATTGGAGTCTGTGCTCGTTGAGCGACCTGACGTTGTCAACCACAACTTAGAAACCGTCGCAAGACTCCAACGAGCTGTGAGAAGCAACTCTAGCTACGCCAGAAGTCTCACCCTTTTGGCTCGAGCGAAAGAGCGCGACCTCATAACAAAATCAGGGTTGATGACGGGGTTAGGTGAAACCGATGACGAGCTGATCTCTGCGCTCGGAGATCTAGCTTCTGTAGGCGTCGACATTGTGACGATAGGTCAGTACCTACGCCCCACCACCGATCACTTACCGGTCCAACGTTGGGTCAACCCTGAAACATTCCAAATGCTTGCTGAGCGAGCACGAGAACTCGGTATTCGACATGTAGAAGCTGGGCCACTAACGCGTTCCAGTCACAATGCATCGCGCGGGCTTCTATCGTTGACGACAACGGTCTGACCTCAACCGTAGGTGACTACACTTCCGACGATGCCAACCGGTCCACAGCTTGACGCCGCAACAGTGTTGCTGCAGTGGGCAACGGGGGGCCTCTTATTTTTGTGGGTGACAACGCGACGCAAAGAAGTGGGTCCAGGCTACGGATGGCTTCTGAGAGCTACCTACGCGACAATCGCCGCGTTAGCTGCAATAGCCGGTTACGGATGGGCTTCGGAACCCACACGTGACTTAGCTGCTACCGCTGTCGCGATTATTGCTAGTGGCACCCTGCTGCTATCAATTACGCGGAGACCCATCCAGGAAGCAACCGAAGGAACTGGTCGAGGCGCAAGACGCAGTAGTTACAACCCGCAATGGGATCTCATCGCCCCTCTCGTCGGGCTCATAGGTCTGGTTGCAGCGGGCACAAGCGGCGGCGGAAACGAACTACTGCAGACAGCTCGAATAGTCATCGGCGCAGCTTTCTTAGGTTCGGTAACCGACGCCATGCTTTTGGGTCACTGGTACCTAGTACAACCTGGTCTTAGAAGAGAACCCCTAATTGAACAAGTCTCATGGTTGGGAAAACTTTGGCCCGTAGAAGTCGGTCTCTTACTCATACCAACTGGGATGTTCTCCGTCCTATCTGGAACAATCGACGACAGCTACGGAGGAATGCTTGGATGGTTCTGGGCAGCGTGCGCACTCACCACCGGCGCCCTGGTACTTGTTACACGCGCTGCGCTACGCGAGCGCCAATATGCTGCCGTGATGGCCGCCACAGGGCTTCTCTACCTCGCCATATTGACAGCTTTCGGCACTGATATCGTCGCACGACTCCTCCTCGAAACGTAAATAGCTGAAAGTCGTGCAATTCATCTGAGCAAGTAAGTGTCTAACGGCCCTTCCATTCGGGGGAACGTTTTTCTCTGAACGCGTCCACTCCTTCTTGAGCATCTTCGCTACTCCCAACAATCCGCCGGATGCTCTCGCCCATCCGTACTGCCTCTACCCATCCCATCCGTTGAGAACGAGTAGCGACCTCTTTAACAGCTCGCACCGCCAAAGGAGCACCTTGACATAACCGGTGAGCCAGCGCATACGCCTCGTCCATCAAATCATCGTGAGGGAACACCCGCCACGCCAACCCAATATCGGCGGCCTGCTCAGCGTCAATGTTGTCACCCGTCAACAAAATTTCCATGGCGTCAGCCCAGGCCACTTTGGACGGAATACGCATGGAACCCACAATGGTGGGCACTCCAACTTTCACTTCTGGCATACCGAATACCGCCTGATCTGACGCCAACAAAAAATCGGTTGCTATCGCGCCAGTCAACCCATAGCCGATACATGCCCCATTAACAGCAGCGATGGTTGGCTTCCACAACTCCAAGCCGCTTTCAAAACTATTAATTGTTGGAATCTCAAAGTAGCTGCCTGACCAAGTACCCGCGGAGTTACCTTGTCCCGGCCGCAGGTCAGCCCCAGCACAGAAAGCCCGACCAGCTCCGGTCAAGACTGCAACCCATGCCTCCGGATCGTTGTAAAACTCCAGCCATGCGGCATTCAAACACTCGCGCATAGCGCCGTTAATCGCATTCAGAGATTCAGGACGATTGTAAGTAATTGTGGCGATATGTCCGTCTAACTCATAGGTAGCTTCGTCGCTCATCAGTTTTTCCCCTGCTCCCGGTTCAATCAGTTTGGGAAATGAATAATCACCCGCCATGTGTTTAGTCCATTCCTCTACCAGAATGGGGAAGTGCGCCTCGTCATCCAAATTCCATGCTTCAACGAAGCGGAGACGCTGCCAACCACGTTGGGGGATTTACCCAGGGCGGTCAACGGCTTCGATGACGTCCTTTGGGTCGTTATTGATGACGGATCAAGCGACCGAACCGCTGAAATCGCCGAAGCGCACGGCGCTGACATGGTCGTGCAATTGGCTAACAACAAGGGGCTAGCAGTCGCCTTTCAAGCAGGCCTTGACGCATCGTTGCAACTTGGAGCTGATGTCATCGTCAATACAGACGCCGACAACCAGTACGCAGCATCGGACATTCCGCGCTTAGTGGAACCTATACGCAACGGCGACGCAGACCTTGTCGTTGGCACCAGAGATATAGCCAATCACGAAGAGTTCTCACTGTTAAAGAAATGGCTGCAAAGAGTCGGATCTTGGGTAGTGCGGCAGGCGTCAGCGACACACGTTTCAGACGTCACCTCCGGATTCAGGGCCTACTCCAAAGAAGCGGCTCTCCAAGTCAACGTCGTCTCGCAGTTCACATACACACTAGAAAGCCTCATCCAGGCTGGCCGCTCCAACCTAAAAGTCGCAGATGTGCCCATCGGAGTAAATCCAACTACTCGCCCGTCGCGCCTATTTCACTCAAAACGCCAGTACGTTCGAAGGTCAGCAGGAACTATCTCCCGGGTATACGCCATGCATAAACCTCTCCGTTTCTTCAACATTCCAGCTGCCCTGTTCGCCGCAGTTGGCCTCATACTTTTCGGACGATTCGGGTGGTACTACCTGAGCGCTGGCGGCGAAGGACATATCCAGTCACTCATAGTCGGAGCCGTTTGCTTGCTCGTCTCGGTGCAAATGCTCATGCTGGGGTTGCTCGCGGACTTACTTAGAACCAACCGGGTCATTACCGAACGGGTCCTTCGCCGAGTTCGAAATATCGAACTATCACTCGGTACTTACAGCAACACCGAAGAAGAACCAGACTCAGATGTTTGAGACGTTCTCCTTCTACGTCCAGCCCCATAAGCCAACAACACAACAAGCGCCACCGACATCATGGAAATTCTTATCCCAGCCTGCAACCCTGGCGGCCTGTACTCCAAGGTGACGGTGCTAGCCCCCTCAGGTATAGGCACTGCAACCAACGCATGATCAGCAGCGACTAACGCTTGAGAAACCCCGTTTACCTTTGCGTGCCAGCCACTCTGCATCGCGTCAGCCACCACTAACCATCCAGCAGCAGGCGCACTGACCGAAATTACGAGACGATCTAACTGGTCATCTACTTGCGTAATCACTGACTCAGATCCAACAACACCAGTCAAGTGCGACGTTTGTTCGGAAAGCACCACCACCTCTGAAGGAAGAGGAGATTGAAGTGCCCGGACCCTGTCGCTGCCATCAGGAATCACCAGCCCTTCAGATGCGAATCGGAAGCGTTCCAACGCATTCAAATTCTCCCAAATAGCGACGTCATCGGCATATGCCAAACGGAGTGATTCCCCAGCGGATTTCATCCCGTTCAACGCCGGTGCTCCAGAGCCACTGGATCGTAACTTTAAAATCCCGTCGTCGGCGTCAACTCTGATCCGGACTTCCATTGCTCCACCGACCGGCAGATCTTCTGCAGCGATCGGTATCCAGTGCCGCCCAACTGGCAAAAATCCTCGAACGTGGCGCCGTCCGGTGCGGACCGTGCCATCGGGCGCCACAATTTCAACCCTCAGCCGCCCCGCAAGATCGTCAGTAATGAAATCCTCGGCGACCTCAATCTCTACACCTCGGATTGGTTGCGAGTCCACCGCCACCCTGAGGACCGCTCCCTGTCGGAGTTCACTAACCGCAGTGCCCTCAGACATCACAAATGGACTCCCCGGCAACGGAAAATCGACTTGAGTGACCAGCCACCGCACCGCCATCCGATCCAATACCGCGGATTCCAAACGGCTCACATCAAAAAATTCGAGAAACGAAAATGTGTACGACCGGTCGAACGCTTCAGGATCAATCGCAACCAGCAGATCTCTCCATGTCGGCTGATGGAACACATGGCCGGTCACGGTTCGAATCCCATAGTGAGTCGTCGTGCCCGCGTAGAACGCCAAGTCATGTGTCGCTATCCGATCACCAACAGCTTGTTCGGCGAGAAACTCGTGAGCCGGGGTAGTGGGGTAGTGCCGCTCAGGGACTTCACTAGGCCAAAACGGAGTCACAAAAATAAGGATCTCCACAGCGGCAACACCAGCAACTATCACCGGAAGAAATTCTCCCAACTTGCTTCGGAACGCCACAGCGCAGATAACAACTCCTGCCGAGACTCCTGCTATGACCACCGCTCGCCCAACTTCAAAGAGATATCCCTCCTGGAATGCGCGACGCAACACATAGATGGCTCCGAAGATCGACGCGAGCGACACAACAGATAACCCAATTACCTGAAAACGCCATC
>MDSW01088988.1_pt1 | contig 29476 bp, 19 predicted proteins | sample 811171 | NCBI WGS metagenome assembly MDSW01 (sample SAMN05326641, study PRJNA326480) | marine metagenome | isolation source: seawater | place: Atlantic Ocean: North West | collected 2012 | reverse complement strand
GCCGAATGGGGGTGGGTGTGGGGGGGGTAGCGTGGGAGGGGGTCCCCGGGGGGGGGACGGGGACGGGCGTTCTCGCGCGCCCGGCGCGGCGACGCGCGCCCGGACTGACAGCTGGTTCGACGCGATCCGAAAATAACGGAGACGTTGATGACCAGTCACTTGATGGTGATCGAAGTGATGAGCAGTAGTGCACCGCGATCAAGTACAAACGCTCGGTGCGAAAACGAAGAGAACCGTTTGCCGCGCATCCTCTCGGGAGCTGGCAGCTTCCTCAGACACTCGTCGCCTCGCGCGTCTCTCACTCGTCGCGCCGCGTCTCGCGTCTCGCGAATCGCGCGGTTCTCCGTCGCGCGTCTCGGCCCTTCCTCCGCGGGCGCGTCGTCCGCTCGGCCCCCTCTTTCGCCTCGGTCGGCACTCGAGAGTTTCGATCGTTCCGAGCGGGCGAGATGGGCTGTCTCTTCTCCAAGGCGGAGGAGGCGACGCAGAGGGCGCTCGGGGCCAAGTACGCGGTGGGCCCCGACTCCGCCCCCGCGAGCCCGATCAAACCCTCGGGCGGGGCGGCGTCCTCGGGTTCGTCCGCCCGTTCGAACGTGGTGAACGCGCCTCTGGTCCCCGCGAAGGCGAAGCTGGACCCGAAAGATTTCATCTTCCTCGAGCGCAAGGGCGAGAAGCTCGTGAAACCCCCGGGGAGCGTCGCGGGGCAGCAGTTCTGCATCGACGCGTGCGAGGACTGCGAGATTTACGTCCTGGATCACTGCGACTCGCTCACGATCGACGACTGCAAGCGGTGCACGATCGTCGTCGGCCCCACGAGCGGGAGCGTGTTCATCCGCGACTGCGAGTCGTGCACGTGCGTCTTCATGTGTCGCCAGTACCGCAGCCGAGACTGCGTGGACTGCGACACGCACCTGCACGTCACCACGCGGCCGATCATCGAGACGAGCGCGAACATGCGGTTCGGGTGCTGGGATTTCCACTACCCCGCGCTCGAGGCGCAGATGGCGGACGCCGGGATCAGCGCGTACCAAAACTTCTGGAGCCACGTCTTCAACTTCAACCCGGGCTCCGCGACGTGGAGCCTCATGCCCCCGGGCGAACACTCCATCGACGCGCTCTCGCCCCTCCCGCCGCACCCGGCGCTCGACGGCGTCGCGGACGCGCTGGCGGGCGGGAAGCCGCCGCCGGTGTGCCACCGCACGTGGGGTGAGCGCGAGGACCCCGGGGGCGGGCCCGCCGCGGGCGAGACGGAATCGTGCCTCGTGCTCATCCCGGAGGCGCGGGAGGCGAGCGCGGGCGCGATCGTCGCCGGCGTCACCGACGGAGCCGACGGGAACCCGCGTCTGTGGCGCACGAACAAGGCGCAGGTGAGCGCCGCGTGGGCGCGCCCGTTTCTGGAGGAGTGCGGGTTCGCCGGGAACGCCGCTTCGGTCGCCGCCGAGTTGGCCGTCGGGAAGTGCGTCGGCCTCGAGTTCGCCGGCGACGACGCCGTCGCGCGGGCGACGAAAGCCGTCGCCGGGGCGCCGTTCCCGATCCTCACCGACGCGAACCGGTACGCGGAGTGGAGGTACATGGGCGTCGAGGGGTGAACGCGCGAGTGGTGCGTATCGCGGGGGGTTGGCTTTTGAACGACGGGGGCTTTTGAACGTTTGTCGCTCGCTCCTCGCGTCGTCCTACTCGTCTATGATCCACCTGGACGGCCCGCTCGCGTCGTCCGCCATCTCGCGCATCGCCTCCCTCCTGTCCGGCCACATCTCCGCGTGGTTCCTCCTGAACCACTTGCTCGTGAACAGCCTCAGCGTCGGCCCGTTCGCGCTGACGGTGATTCTGTCCCCCATCTTCACCTCGTGCGTGTTATGCGCGCCGTCCAGAAACACCCGCCCGACCCTGGAGTTCCAACGGAGCGTCATCGTCTCGTCGGGGTCGTAGAATCCGTGCCCGCTCGAGGGCGGCGGCATGTGATCGTGGTAGATGGGCTCGCGGTCCATGAACTGCATCCGCCGGCTCGAGAAGTGCATCGGCTTACCCCCCGCGGAGCGCATCGCCGCCGTCGACCCCGCCGCCGTGCACGCGCGAATCCCGCTCGAGCGCACGTGGAACCAAAGCGGTGCGGGCGCGGACGAATCGATCGAATCCGGGTCGCGAGCCGACGCGATTTCACCCTCGACGTGGGCGTGGGCGCCTCGGTCCACGCCGCCGGGGTCTCCGCCCCCCACGTGGACGCTGTATCGACTGACGGCGCCCGGGCTGGGGTGCGCGACGAGGACGTCGTTGAGCGCGGGGGCGAGCTCGGCGCCGGCGACGGTGACGCGGAGGCGCGCCAACGTCGTGGGCTCCAGCGCGCCGGTCAGAACGTCGTCGAGCACGGGCTCAACGTCCGCGGACGTGCACGCGCAGAGGTGGCCGGTGCTGCGGCGCATGTCCAGGGGCTCGGAGGAGCGGTACAGCGTCGCGAGGTCGACCGAGGTGGCGCGATCGGTGTTGATGCCGATCAGCGGGACGTCGCCGCGCATGATGTGGGAGGCGATGAGGGTCGTGCCGTCGCCGCCGAGGGCGAGCACGAGGTCCGCGTCCGCGACGTGCGCGGGGGTGACCTCGTCGCGCATCACGGACGTGACGCTCGCGCCGCGCTCCTGGAGAAGGCGCGTGATGCGCTCCACCTGGAACATGTGCGTGTCGTGGCGCTCCTTCAGGCGCGACATGCGGTCGGGGGCGTACGTCAGAGCCCGTCCAGCCGCGCGGGCGAGGTGCTCCTGCGCCGTGTACGCGTTGAACGCCGTCTGCTTGATCACCAGGAGCAGCCGCGAGAACGTCATGGCCGCGGGAAGGAGGGGGGAGGCGGGAGGCCGGTGACCTCACCGCCGCCGACCGGCGCCCGAGAAAAGTGTCCCAGCGGCGCCCGGGGACCTGGGTGGCGCCGACTTTTTCTCGTCCCGGATCGATCGACCGCCCGAAGTGCCCGCGCGCCCGCCGGCTCGCTGCGGCGGGATTCCCGCGTATCTGCGCACAGGTGGCAACCTTTGGCGTCCGCGAAAGACGCGGGGGCGGCCACACCCGCCGCCGCGTCGCGAGACCGGGGACCTCGGCGAGGATGCTCTCGATCTCGTCCGGTGCCGCGCGCGCGCCCGCGCGCTCGCGCCCCCCCCCCGCTCGCCTCCCCCGCGCGCGGTTCGCCGCGCCCCTCGCGGGACGCCGGTCGCGGTGGCGTGAGGCCTCCCCGGGCTCTCCGGGACCCCACCGCGCGCCCCCTCCCGCGCAGGCGCTTCGCGCCGACCCCGGGTCCGGCGCGTCCGCCCCTCCCCCGCTCCGCCTGATCATGCTCCGCCACTCGGACAGCTGCACGGAGGACGAGAGCCTGAAGGACCACGATCGCCCGCTCACCGCCTGGGGCCGCGCCGCCGCGGGGGCGCTGTGCGCGAACCTCGCCGCCGAGGGCTGGGCCGAGCCGGATCTCATCCTGTGCAGCGCGAGCCTCCGGAGCCGCGAGACGCTCGCGGAGATGCGCGCCGTCCACCCCCCCCTCGAGTCCGCGCGCGTCGAGTTCCTCGGCTCCCTCTACGCCGTCGCCGCGATGGACGGCGTCACCGCGGACCACCTGAGGGAGACGGTCAGGCGGTTCAGCGCGGGCGACGGCGCGGGGGCGCGGTGCGTCATGTGCGTCGGGCACAACAAGGGGTGGTCCGAGGCCACCTCCGAGTTCGCCGGCGCCGAGGTCAATCTCGACGTCGCCACCGCGGCGCTGCTCGAGGCTTCGAGCGGCGACGTGGGGACGTTCCAGGAGGCGTTCGACGACGACGCGCCGTGCGCGTGGCGCCTCGCGGGCGTCGTCGCGCACGGCGTCGCCGAGCCGAGGGATCAGGGGGGGGACGCGCGAGCGAAAAAAAAAGAAGAGGCGAAGGAAGGAGGAGGGGAAGGGGATCCGGGCCAGGGCGGCGAGGGGGGGCCCGGAGACGGCGAGGGATGGAACCCGAGCATGGGGGTGCCCGCGTGAGGAACGCGACGAAGGGCGAGGGGTTTAGGGAGGGTGTAAGGAGAGAGGTGGGGGGTCGAAGGGCGAGGAAGAGGCTCGAGGAAGAGGCTCGAGGAAGAGGCTCTTCGGAAAGCCCGGGACCCGAGTTGAAAACGCAACGCACACGATGAGTCTTTCAGAGTCGCGACGAAAAAATAATCCTACGACGACGCCGTCCCCGTCAGAAGCTGGTGAACTCTCCCGCGGCTCTTCCTATGGGTCTCGCGTCCGCCCCCGCCACCTCCGGCGCGGGCCTGAGCTCCCCGCCGCGGAACATCCGCCACGCGCGGTCGGTGATGGGGGATATTTCCTCGACGTCGTGCGAGACGACGACGACGGCGCGCTCCAGCCTGAGTCTCGCGAGGAGCCGGGTCACCTCCGCGCGCGCCTTCCAATCTAAACCCGCCAACGGCTCGTCAAGGCACAACACCCGCGGGTCCCTGACGAGCTGAATCGCCAGAGCCAACCTCCGCTTGTACCCGCCGCTCAGCGACCGCACGGGGGCGTCGAGGGGGATGTTGGACATGCCCACCGCCTCGAGCGCGTCCTGCAATCGCAGCGCGGCGCGCCGGCGCTCGTCAAACGCCTCGGGCGACTGCGGCCACGCGAACGTGAGCTCCTGGAGCACCGTCTTGCCGAGGAAGTGGCGCTCGGGGAACTGAAACACCAGGCCGACGCGATCGAGGCGCTTCGGGGAGGGGAGGTGCACGTCGGGGTCGAGGTCGCCGAACGTGATCACGCCGGCGGTGGGCTCCGCGAGCCCGCTCACGAGCGAGAGCAACGTGCTCTTGCCGAAGCCGCTGCGGCCGACGATCAGGTTCAGGCCCGTGGGGGGCAGCTCGAGGTTGACGCGCTCGAGCACCGTGACGCCCGAGCCCACGGGAGTGTACTCCACGTCGCGAACGATCAGCCCGCCGTCCCGCGGGACCGCGGCGCGCGCGACGAGATCGCGAACGCGCGAGCGCGAGGCGCCGAGGCGAGCGGCGGGTGGGCGCGAAAAACCCGCGGCGCGCCCACCGCGAGCGGCGACCCCGCGACGCGCGCCAGCGGACGCGGAAGCGCCGATCGCGTGCTCGCGCCCGCTCGTGCACGCCGGCGCGGAGCGCGCGAGGGGGGAGCGGGACGCCATCGCGCGGAGAGACGACGCCGCCGTCGTCTGATACGACGCGCGCGACGAGGCGCGCGTTTCGTCGACGGCGGGGCGCCGCGAACGCGAGATTTTGAAGCGAGCGAGCCGCCCCGGCACTGTCGTTCCTCGACGGTTTTCACGATTGACTCAAGAAACGACCGTCTGATTCAACGGATTCCCTCCACCGATCAACTGCCACCCTGGCGCGGGTGAACGGATTTGGTGGTTGGTGGGGTGGGTCGCGGTGGATTGCTCCAATCGTTGATTGTAGCCGAGCGGCGCGAGCCACAACACGTCGCGAAGGCGTCGTCCGCTCCGTCGCCGGCCACGCTTCGCGCGCGACTCCGAGCTCCGAGAGCGTAGGTCTCGCGACGATGCGAACGGGCGCGATGCTCCGCGCCGCGGTTCCCGCGCGCGCGAACGCGGCCGCCGGACACAACAGACGCGATTCCAATTATCACGCCAGCGGTTCGGCGCGAGCGCCCTCGCGCGTTCCGCTCGTTCGCGCGCGCGCCCGGGGCGCGGCGTTCGCCACCCGCGCGGCGCTCCCCGCGAACGCGCAATCGTCCGCGTCGGACGCTCCGGAGGCGCCCGCACCGAGCGTCGCGTCGACCGCCGCGGTCGTGGATCAGTACTTCGGCGAGAAGAAAAATGGTTCGAACGCCGAGGGGTCCGACCGGAGCCTCCTCGACGGCGACGTCGAGCTGTACGGCGAGGACGACGAGGAGGTGGACGAGGAGGGCGAGGATTCGTACGTGTTCGCCAAGACCGCCACCGTCGCGCTCGGGGCGTGGTTCCTGTACGTGCGGAAGACGAAATCGGACGAGGCGAATCGCCAAAAGTCCGGCGGGAAGAAGGCCAAGGCTGGCAAGTCCAACAAGGCCGCGGGAAAGAAGGGGAAGGCCGCGCCCGTCACCGCGGACTCCAAGAAGCGGTACAAGGAGAAGCGCGCCGCGCAGCTGGCGCGCGACCGGATGGTGAGGGAGGCGGAGGAGAAGCAGCGCTCGATCGCTCGAGACGAGTTAAAATCCGCCGCCAGGATCGAGGCCCGCCTGAAGGAGCAGGAGAAGGCCGAGAGGGCGGTGGAGGCTCGCGAGCGCGAGTACGCGCGGCGGCGTGCGATCGCGATCGCGAAGGCGGAGAAGGCGGCCGCGAAGGCGGAGAAGGAGGCGAACAGAGAGAAAACTAAGGCGGAGCAGGAGCGTTTGGCGGCGATGTCGAAGAGGGAGCGGCGTGATTTCGAGGAGAAGGAGGCCAAGGCGAGTAAGGATGCCAAGTTCAAGCGCAAGGTCTCGGTGAAGAAGTTCTACTACAAGCAGACCGAGGCGGACGCGAAGGAGAAGGCGGCGGCGGAGAAGCTCAAGAACGAGGTGCGCGCGAAGAAGGCGAAGGTGGTGGACGAGCGGCGGAAGTTCGACGCCGCGCGCGAGCAGTCGGCCAAGCAGAGCAAGGCGGAACTCGACAGGGTCAAGACGAAGAGCAAGGCGCTCGCGTCCAAGCCCGCCGCGTCGAAGAAGCCCAGCAAGGCGCCCGTGATCGACGAGAAGACGATCAAGGCGGAGCGCTCCGCGAAGAACGCCGCGCAGAAGGCCGCGAGGGAGAAGCAGGAGAAGGCGAACGCGTCCGAGGCGCGCAAGAAGGCGGGGAAGAAGGACGCGTCCGGGGGGGCCCCCAAAAACATGCAGTCCTCCGCCGCGAAAACGCGCGAGAAGCTCGAGGCGGAGGCGAAGCAGGCGAGGCGCGCGGCGGAGAAGGCGGAGGCGGCCGCGAGGGCCGCGCAGGCCAAGGCGGCGAAGGAGATCGCCGCCGTGGAGGCCAAGGCGGGGAAGGGGAAGGCGAAGAACAAACAGAGCGTTTCCTCCTCCGCCGCGAAGGGGAAGGACAAAAACGCGAACAAAAACGCCGCGCGGGGACCCGTCGTCCCCGCCGCGGGCCGCACGGGCGCGGAGCTCTTCGACGAGGCGTACGCCCGGGTCGGCGCGCGAGTGAATCAGCTCGCGACGAGCGTGGACGCCGCCGCGCCGGGGCAGGTGGTGGCGGCGGCGGACGCCGTCGGCGCGAGGCCCGCGACCCTCCTCGGCGGGGGCGTCCTCCTCTTCGCCGCGCTCGCGCTCGCCGGGGGGGGCAAAGGAGACCGCACCCCTCGACGCGGCTCCGAGACCGGGTCGTCCGACGGGGCCGATCCGACCCCGAACGCCGAGCCGGTGAAAGCGTCGGCGAAAGCGGTGAAGGAGGCGTCCGCTCCGAAGGCGTCCGCTCCGAAAGCGTCCGCTCCGAAGGCGTCCGCTCCGGAGGCGTCGAGCACGGATCGCCTGGAGCGCATTCGCGAGATGAACCGCGCGAACGAGGCGGCGGTGGCGGAGGCGGAGGCGAAGCTGAAACAAGCGGCGTCGTTCGCGAAGAAGGCGGAGAAGGAGGTGGATGCGAAGCTGAAGAAATCCGCGGTGGTGGCGAAGATGGACGCCGCGGCGCAACGGCGCGCGGAACAGAAGCGCAAGGCGGAGGAGGAGCTCGCGGCGGAGTACCAGCGCGGGCCCGAGGAGGGCGCGCGCGGCGACGGCGCGCCCGGCGCGGATGCCTTGGCGTGGGACTCCAGGGAGGCGCGCGCGCTGCAGGAGCAGTATCAGCGATTCCTCAAGGAGACCAAGTCCGCGACCAAGGGGTGGTGGGGGAAGACGAAGCGGTGATCGATGAGGGTGAGGGGCGGTTAGGAGGGGTATGTATCACACCTACGCGCGGAACGCGGCGCCTCCCGCACCAAACCGACTTCCGTCCACCGACTGAGTAGAAAAATTTTCACCTCTCGGTCTCGAGTACCGCGGCGACGGTTCGCGGCGAACACACAAAACAAAGAAGGGGAGACAGACAGATCTTTCAAGAAAACAAGAGGGCCGCAGTTTTTTCCCGCCCACGCGGCGGATTCGCGTTTTTTTTTTCCAGACTGCATTTCCAGGCGATTTTCTTCCTTCGCACCCACCATCGAGCCAGGAGAACTCAACAAAAATCGCCTCACGTGTGGCTGACGGCTGCGCGCCACGTCGCGTTCGTCGACGTAGACCGACGTTTGAGATCGAACGGATTGGAAGGCCGCGGCCCGCGCGGGACGCCCCGCGCACTTCACCGACGCGCATTCCCACCGCGCGTGTCGACCTCGCGTCCGCGGCCGCCTCCGTTTCGAGGTCCGCCCTTTCACGGTTCCCGCGCGCGCCTCCCGCGTCGTCGCAGTCGTCGTAGGAAGATGGGGCAGTTTGCCGAGATCGCGGAGAAGTTCAGGGCGTACCACACCAACTCCCTGAACGTCGCGCTGCACATGGTGACGACGCCGATGGGCATCGTCGCCGCGCTGATCGCGCTCCGCCAGAACCTCGCGGAGACTGAGTACGCGTACGAGGCTCTCGTGGGCGCGTACGTCGTTTCCCTCCTCTTCACGCTCAAGAACGTCGGCCTCTGGTTCGCCACCGCCGCCTGGATGGGCGGCCTCGTCGTCGTCGCGGACCAGCTCGCGCCCGCGTTCGACGCGTACGCCACGCTCAAGCTCCTCGCGGCCGGGTACGTGGGCCAGGAGCTCGCGCACCTCATCACGAACGAGAAGACGTTCCAGAGCTCGTACCAGTTCAAGTCTCTCGGCTGGCCCGCGCTCCTGCTCGAGCACACGTACTACCTGCTTCCCCTCTGCCTCGACGCGCTGGTGCACATGCGCGAATCCTTTGCGTCGTGGATCGTGGCGCACAACTACGTCGTGCGCTGCAAGCTGACGAGCAAGGAGGATCGCGCGGCGCTCAAGACGGTGTACGACTTCGTCACCGCGGAGGACCCCGCGCGGGACCAGACCGCGCACTGGTGGTACCAGCGTCTCGAGGGTAAGGTGAGCGACGCGTTCACGCACGTCATGCAGTGCGAGCCGATGACGGGCATGTTCTGGGAGCGCTTCCGCAAGGACTGCTACAACGTCGAGCCCATCCCCGCGATGAACGAGATCTACGTCGCGAGCTCGCACCACGACAACAACTCCGACACCGTGTTCTACACCCAGCACTGCGACGGCCCCTGGAGTGTCTACCCCTTCTGCCACGTCTACCGCGTCATGTGCGCGGTGAACCCGAACGTGCAGGTGGAGACCAACTTCACGATGGAGCGCAGCGGCGGGTGCCTCTCCGACGGCGACGCCGTGGGCTTCGACTACAACCGCGAGATCCACGTCATCTCGGACCTCGCGACGAAGAACAAGGACCGCAGGATCACGCTCAAGCTCCACTACGTCGTCTACCCCAAGTGCTTCGGCTACTTCGGAAAGGTCAAGGGCACGCTCGCGACCTGGTACAACACCACCGCGAGGAACCTCTTCCTCGCCACGATCAAGCCCCGCGGCGTCGTGTGGAAGTTCATGGCCTGGAACGTCATCTTCTGGACGAAGCGCGTCAGGGAGCTCGAGATGTACGCCGGCCTCAACAATGTCGCCCTCGCCGCGGCGCTCTTCGCCGTCGGCAAATTCACGCACCCGAAGTTCTTCATGTGCGCCACCTCGTTCACGCACTACTGCATGTACATCGCGACGTACCACCACCGGGACAGGATCAACTTCGGCGTGTTCAAGCGCAACGTCGTCTTCTTCAAGACGATCGCGCTGACGCACCTGTGCTGGAACTACCTCGCGAACTTCGAGTTCGACCCGGTGTCCGTCGCCATGCTCGTCGTCGGCTACGGCCTCTCCACCGCCGCCACCGTCGCGCTCGGGATGGACCAGACGTACTTCGGCGTGGAGCTGGGCGTGATGGAGCCCCGCTTCGTGAGCGGCTTCCCGTACAACTGCGTCCCGCACCCCATGATCGTCGGGAGCATGATCGGCCTCCTCGGCTTCCACAAGATGGAGGCGTTCAGGACCGCGCTGCCCTACCTCGTCCCCGCGCACTGCGTCATGTACTTCACCCACATGGTCCAGGAGCAGGTCAGGGATATCTACCGCAACGACTGGGGCGGCAAGGGCGCCAACAAGGCCGCGGCGACGACCGCCAAGCGCGGCAAGGCCAAGGCGCAGTGAGAGGGACCGAATGATGAACGGAACGACGCATCGGCGAGGACGCGAGGGACGCCGCGGGGAGAGCGCGACCTCGGAAGACGGATCGGATCGATCGCCCGATCGCGTCGGCCGAGCGAACCGACCCGCGCCGGCGCCGAACGCGCGCGTCTTGTGATGCCATCACCGAATCATTAGCGAACGTGACTGGCCCGCGATCAATAACCGCGCGCCCTCGAGAACCCCCGCCGCTCGACCGAGGCCGTCCGAGGCCGTCGATGTTCCATGTTTCGCCTCAGAGTCGTCAGTCGTGTTCCACAAATTCACCCCTCGCGCTGAAGCACACTGACCCACTCACTTTTAGTTCGTTCTGGCTGTTGTCATCAAGGATCGTCGCCCGGTCGCATATCTGCGTTTTCTACGACTCGCGATCTGCGAGCCGTCGCCGCGCGCTCCGCCACTTCCTCGCGGGCGGAGCGCGAGCGGGTCGGCCTCGGGGATGGAGCATCGCTCGCATCGGCCGGCGAGCGCCCCGGGGTGGGCGTTCGCCGCGGTGACGCGATGGCTGTGGTGGGTCGTGCACGCGTACTTCACGGCGCGGTCGTTCGGCCGAGCCGCGCTGGACGCGGCGTTCCGCGCGCTCGGCCTCGCGCACCTCGAGCCCAGGCGCGGGCTCGGGTTCTGCGCGAGGAAGCTCCGGCGGGTGTGGGAGCTCGGCGCGCGCTCGGCGTCGGCGTGCGGCCCGGACGGCGCCCCGCCCCCGCCCCCCGAGGTCCTCGCCGTCGTCGTCAACGACCCGGACGACGCGTCTCGGTGCCTGGCGCCGATCGCCTCCCTCCTCACGTGGGCCGCCGACGCGGGCATCCGACACGTCTGCGTGTACGACCAGGACGGGTACGCGCGCGAGGGCGCCGAGCGCCTCGCCGAGCTCGTCGTCAGGGCGGCCACGGTCGTGCGAGGGAATGCGAACGGAGGCGGAAGGTCCGCGACCCGACGCCGGGTGGACCGGACGCCCGTCGCGTGCACGTACACGTTTCGCGTCGCTGCCGAAGACGGCGTCCTCCTCCCCGCGCAGAGATTCGCGTGCGGCGGCGACGCCACGTGCACGCCCGAAACCTCTCTCTCGAAGGGAGCGCCGCTCTCTCGAAGGAGAGGCAGAGGCAGAGGCAGAGGCAGAGGGATCGGGAACGGGAACGGGGAGGGAGCCGCGGTGTCGAGTTCCGGGGGCGGCGGCTCGAGCGGCGACGAGGGAGACGTCCCCGCGACGTCCGGGGGGAGGAGGGAGGTTTCCGTGTGCGTCGATCTGTTGCGCGGCGGGGACGGCGGGGTCGGCCTTCTGGACGCCGCGCGCCGGTGGGGCGAGGTCGCGGAGGACGCGGGTGACGGGTCGCGGGGGACGGGCCCGGTCGCTCGCTTGGAGCGGTGGATGGATCGGAGGGGGAGTTTGTTACCGGCGGCGGACGTCGCCGTCGTCTTCGGGAAACACTTCCACCTCTCGGGGTACCCGGCGTGGCAGATGCACCGCGCGGAGATTTACCACAGGCGCGACCTCCGCGGGTTCGACCGGGAAGGGCTGAGAGAGATCCTGAGGCGGTACGCGAACGTCTCGAAGCGGCACGGGAAGTGACGAGAGGCGAGAAGAGCGAGGCGGCGGTTTCCGCGGGTCGTCGCGCGGATATCCGTCGTCGCGCGGCGTAGGCGTAGGCTCGATTCAGGAAAAGAAGACATTTTTTAACAGACGGCGGAGCCGCGTTTCGTTCGCGATTCGTCGCGTTCGCCACTCTTCTCACTGTCCGCCCCGCCCCCCCCGCCCGCCGCGGCCCCCGGCGCCGCGCCCGCCGCCCCCGCGCCCCCCGCGCCCGCCGGCCTTGGGATCGATGCGCTTGAACATCGGCGCGTTCTTCAGCATGTCGGGGATGACGAGGAAGCGAATCTTGCTCCCGCGGATGTACGCGTGCTCGAGCTGATTCACCCGCCCGTCCTTGCCCGTGTGCGTGATGCCCGACAGCTGGCAGTTCCAGTTATCCTCCGACTCCAGCAGCGTCCCCCGGTACGTCTCGCCCGTCTTGAGCTCGATCTGCGCGCGAGAGGAGAGAGAGGAAGGGACGTGGGGTTTAGGGGCGTCGGAAGCGCGCGGCGCGGGCGAGACGGATCGGATCGATCGACGCGTGGGCACGCGTTTAGGTTTTGCCGCGATCGGCGTCGGGCCGGGAAACGCGCCGCGCGAGGCACGACGTCGGGCGCGGGGCGGCTCGAGACGCGGGGGATGTCTTCGGAGGTTCGTACCGTCACGGTGTGCCCCTCCGCCTCGTGAAGGAGCTTGACGGGGATGCCGATACCCTTGCCCAGTCCGGCGGACATGATGATGTCTACGGTCGCCGCGAAGCCTTCGCGGGCGTTTTGCGGGAAAAAGGCGCGACGAAGACGCGCCGTGAAACGACGACGGTGTACCGCGCGACGCGACGCGGAGACGACGGCGCGGCGTGTCCGGCGACGACCTGACTCACGAGGATCGAGGCGAGACGTCCGGCCTCGTTCGTGCACGGGAGATGCCGGCGTGCTGCGCGCAATGCCGAGGCGGCGACCGATCGCGCGAAATGACGAACTCTGCAGGTTGAAATCTCGCGCGCGCCCGCCGACCCGGGGAAGCGCGTCAGTGACGACTCCGTCAGTGGCCTGGAAAATCCAGCGTTTCTTGACCACGACCGCGCCGCCCGCCCGTCTCAATCTCGGGCGCCCCCCCCCCTTGCCCTTGGTTTCGCGTGAAAGGGCGCGATGGGGAAGAAGTCCGCCTCGAAGGATCGCGGCTACGTCACGGCGACGGAGTGGAAGGTGGACGGCGGCGGGTGGAAGGACAAGACCGCGGGGCTTCCGTTCCGCCGCCTTCCCTTCAACTGCTGCGCCATCTCGTTCGTGCCCTTCGACGATCCAGTGTGCGCGGCGGACGGCACGGTCATGGACATCATGCACGCGGTGCCTTACGTCCAGAAGCACGGCAAACACCCGGTCACGGGCGAGCCCTTGGCGCTCAAGGACCTCACGAAGCTCACGTTCCACAAGAACGCGGACGGGGAGTACGAGTGCCCCGTGCTCAACAAGACCTTCACCGACTCCACGCACATCGTCGCCGTGCGAACGACCGGCCACGTGTACTGCAATCAGGCCATCGAGGAGCTCTGCGCGAAGCCGAAGAACTGGCGCGACCTCCTGACGGACGAGAAGTTCTCGCGAAAGGACCTGGTGACGATCCAGGACCCGATGAACCTCGCCGGGCGGGCCGTGGATCGGTTCGAGCACGTCGTTCGAGGCCACGACGTCGCGCCCGCTCGCGCGCCCTCCGCCGCGGGGAACGTCAACGCCGAGAACGTCTCCGCGGACGTCAAGCGGGTGCTCGCGAAGCTGGGCACGGACGAGGCGCTGGGGGCGCTGGAGAGCGGGGGCGGCGGGCGGAAGGCGCAGGCGGAGCGCGCGTTGGCCGAGGCGAAGGCGGCGGCGGCGGATCCTTCCTCCGGAGGATCGAAGCGTCCCGCGTCGTCGGGTCTCTCCGGCGCGGACAAGTCGCACCTGCTTCGCGGGCCGAGCCCGGCGAGCCACCCCCTGGATAACGTCCGGTTCCGTCCCGGGTCGCACACGTGGAACACGGACGGCGCGGAGGCGCACGACGCCGCGAGCGACGCGGCGCGAAGGCGCGAGGAGGTCGAGGGCCGCGCCGCCGAGAGGAGGGGCCTTTTCGAAACGTTCGTCGGGAGCCCCGCGCTCGCGAAGTACCGCGCGACGAAGCGCGTGAACGAGATGCGCACGACGGGCGCCGGGTCGACGTCGTTCACGTCCACGGTCATGGGCCACGCGACCGCGAACGCGCGAACGGAGGAGGCTGTGTTTTTGAACCCGAAGAAGAAGGGGTACGTTCGCGTGTCGACGACGCACGGCGACTTGAACCTCGAACTGCACTGCGACGTCGCGCCGCGGACGTGCGAGAATTTCCTCACGCTGTGCGCGTCGGGGTACTACGACGGCGTCGAGTTCCACCGCAGCATAAAGAACTTCATGATCCAGGGCGGGGACCCGAGCGGGAGCAGGCGCGGCGGAGAGTGCGTCTGGGGCGGGAAGTTTAAGGACGAGATCACGCACCTGACGCACGCGGGGCGCGGCGTCGTCGCGATGGCCAACTCGGGGCCCAACACGAACGGCTCGCAGTTTTACGTCCTGTACAAGAGCGCGAGGCACCTGGACGGTAAGCACGCGGTGTTCGGGAACGTCGTGGGCGGCATGGACACGCTGGCGAGGATGGAGCGCGTCGAGACGGACGACGAGGACCGACCGAAGACGCCCGTGAAGATTCTCGGCGCGGAGGTCTTTGTCGATCCGTACGATGACCTGGCCAAGGAAACCGAAGCGAACGAACTGAAAAAAGCGGAGACGGAGGCGAAGGCGCTCAGGGAGAGGGAGGAGGCGATGAACCCAGGGAGGTGGTGGTCCAACCCCGCGGGGGAGGCGGCGAGGGAGGCGGGGGAGCGAGCGGGGGCGGGAGACGCGAAATCGGGCGTGGGGAAGTACGTCGCCGCCGCGAGGGAAGGGCACCCGCGGAGAGACACCGAGGGGTCGAAGAGGGCGCGAAGCGGAGAGAACGACGAAGCGCGAACGAAGCGCGCCAAGCCGGGAGGCGGCGGGTACGGAAACTTCGACGCGTGGTGACGAGCGAGAGACGTTCTATCCTACGTTCAGATGGCCACTAATAGACTCTGATGAGTCGCCTCCGAAGCGTCGAGAGAGGACGGGACCGTTCTCGCTCGATCCCCGCGGCGCGTCGCCGGCGCTCCGCCCACCGCTCTCGCTCGCTCTAGAAGTCATCAGTACCCGTCGTCGGACCACGTCACCCGCCCCTGAAAGACCTCGCACTCGCGCTTGATGATCTCCGCCGTCCGCTCGTTGCACCCCGGCGTCCTTCCGAACGTCTTCGAGTACCCGTACACCGCCGCGCTGGGCTCGGGGGACTCGGCGTGGAAACGTATGCGCCCGCCGCCGATGACGCGCCCGACCACGCCCGAGGTCTTCACGTCGCGCTTCAAGCGCCGCATGAGCTCCCTGTAGTTCTCGGCGTGGTACCCGCAGCTGTCGTAGCTCCGCACGACGAGCACCTGCGCCTCGGGCTCGCTCGGGTGCGTGAGTTGCACCTGGACGTACTTCCACGTCCCCTCCGCGCACTCCACGACCGGGATGGAGGACAGAACCGGGCCCAGGGGCGCGCGCCGGGTCCCGCCGGTGGCCTCGACGTCCTCGCGCTTCTCCGCCGCGAGCGCGTCGCGGACGAGCGCGAGAGCCGCCTCGTTCAGCGCCTCGCCGGTCTCGTCGTCGAACGCGGGAGCCTCGGACGCGCGCATCGTCGCGACGCGCGAGGGGTGTCGACCGTCGGAGGCGCGACCGAGAAAGTGGGCATCCGGAGGATTTGTCGCGCGCGGGAGATCCGGGCGGAGGTCAGGACGTGCCAACTGTCATCACTACTCCGCGACGCATTGCACGCGCGGCCCTCCCCTTCCGGCGCACGCGGTCGATGACGGCGTTCGCCGCGTCCCGGATCGGGGCGACCCGCGGCGGGATATTCGCTCGGCGGCGTGCCCCTCGCTCCCGTCCCGCGCGTCGCGGGGTCCGAGCGCACGCCACGGACGACGTTCGTCGGCGTCGCCGACTCCGAGAGTCGGGCGCTGCGGCGCTCGCGGCCGTGGTGCTCACCACCTCCCCGCCCCCGACGCTCGCCGAGCCCGCGGCGCTCGACGCCGCGGAGTCGTCGTCCTCCGCGGAGTCGTCGTCCTCCGCGGCGCCGGACGCCGCCCCGCCCCCCTCCGCGCCCCCGCTCGTCGCGACGCTCGACGACGGCCCCGGGCGGAACGCGAAGCTCCCGACGCTCCGACGCGACCTGGTCGTGCTCGATTACGCCAAGGTGTTCGACGGCGAGGAGTCCGCGAGGCTCGCGGCCGGCCTGCGCGACCTGGAGGCGAACACCGGGTGGAAGCTCCGCGTCGTGACGGGGTACGGCGCGGAGTACCCGCCCATGAAGGAGCTGTACGACTACTTCGGCGCGGACCGACGCACGATCGTGATGACGGCGGATGAGTACAAGGGCAACGTCATCGAGTTTTACTACGACACGCAGGCGTTGAAACCCGTCGTCCCGAAGAACGTCTTCCAGGAACTCCGCGGAAGGTTCGGGAACAAATACGCGACGGACGAGGAGGGCCTGGCCGTGTCCGTGCTGGGCGCGGCGGACGCCCTGACGGATTGCTTGAACCGCGGCGGATGCGACTACGTCCCGGGGCTGAGCCGGCAACAGCGCGAGTTCTCCCTCGTCGCCGTGTTGAGCGGGGGCTTCCTCTTCGGCGCCGTCGGGAAAAACAAAGTCTCCGCGTGGACGTACGTCTTTTGCGCCATATGGGTCCCGTGGGTCGGACTCTTCGGGTTCTACCCGCTGTACATCAGGCAGCCCGAGGACCTCTCGCCGCTGTGGGAAAATCTCGCCCTGTTCGTCGCCGTCGCCGCCGTCACCGCGAAGTCGCCCGCGCTGGGGGGGGGCGACGCGAGAGAATCGCCGACGACAAACGCGACCCTCGAGGGCGGGAGTCGACCAACCGGAGGCGGCGAGGAACGATGAAGAGCGCGCAGTATCACACCAAGTATGATACTTGTACAAGTAGTTAGACTATCATATCTATGGAGGCGATGCGAGTACGTCATCATCATCATCATCAGAGTATTAGTGTGGGCTCTCCTCGGAGACTCTAGCTAGTCTACGAAGGTATTATACTTTCGTACTTTCGAAAGCATAATACTACCCACTCCGCGTCCTCTCTGCTCGTCGCTCGGATCACTCGTCGCTGAGGGTCATCTTCCACGCCTCCGGTTCGGTCGGGAACCTGGCGGCGTATCGCACGGCTCTCCTCGGCTCGGCCATCATCTCCTCCACCGCGTTCCGCCACTCGAGGTAATGCGGCGTCTCCTTGTGCCTGCGCGGCGCCTCCGCGTTTTCGTACGCCTCGACGAGGAGGAACCTGGTCTCGTCCTCCCGGTCCTGCAAGACGTCGAAGCGAAGGTTCCTGGGCTCCAAAACGCTCGACGCCGCGTTCGCGACGCTCGCCTCCGCGAACGCGGACTCGGTCCCGGGCACGCACCGGACGTGAACGTGCGTGATGACCTTCGCGTCGCCGGAGGCGTCGTCGCCGAGCGCGTCGAGAAGCGCCGCCGGGCTCGGGTTCGGGTCCGCCGCGGACGCGCCCTCGACGCTTTCCTTTTCGCCGTCGACGACGTCCAGCGTCATGAAGCGCCTCGCGAGGGCGTTCGAGTCCGAGTCCGAGTCCGAGTCGACGGCGGTCGCTTCGCCGTCGAGCGGTCCTCGGCGGCGGGAGGCGGCGGCGGTGCCCCAGAGGCCCGGCCACGGGTAGACGGGGCGGAACGCGCGCGCGGATCGCGGCTCGGCCATGACGTCCGCGACCGCGTCCCGCCACGCCTCGTAATGCCGCGTCGCTTTGTGCGCCACGGGCCCCGCCGGGGTCTTGTACATCTCCACGAGGAGGAAGTCGCTCGGGTCGTCGAGGTTCTGCAGGCAGTCGAAGCGCAGGTTGTCCGCCTCCTCGACGCTGTTCGTCGCGTTCGCGAGGGAGGCGGCGGCGAAGAGCTCCGGGTCCGTCGTCTTCACGGAAACGAGGGTCACCTGCATGTCGTCCAGGGATGAGGCGCGCGCGGGCGAGCCGGGGCGAGACGCGGGGCGGGGCGCGGACGAGCGCGCGCGCGAGGCGAGCGCCCGAGACGAGGGCGCGGCGCGCAGAGGCGCCGCGCGCGAGATCGACAGCATGCCGAACGCGGTGCGTCGCGCGAAGTGACTCGACGCCGCGATACTCGACTCGGCGCGATCGCGGGGCGGTGTCGTCAACTTATTCCAGGTGAGCTGCTGCGGAGTGACGACACTGTTGAAACGAACATCGTGCTCGCGGATCGCGCGACCCTTCGCGCCCTCACCTCCGACACGACCTTCCCCCCTACCCCCCGAGCTCCGTGCGGCACACCGGGCACGTCCTCCGCTCGTCCAGCCATCGCGATATCGCTCGCTCTTTGAACACCACCTCCGCGCATTTGCACGGCAGGCGCACCGCCGGCTCTCCCGGGGCGAACCGCTCGCGCGAGATGGGGCACGTCGCGCCCTTGAGGATCGCCGCGTTGTGCACCCGCCTGATGAACCTCGACTTCTCGAGCGGCGAGAGCCCTCGTCCGGGGACGCCCCGGTCGAGCTCCAGGAGGGCTTCGTACGACGCGCTCGGGTCGTGGTCGTCGAGGTCGAACGGGATCCCGCGGGGAGACGGCGACGCGAGGACCGAGGTCGGGGGCTCGAAACGGCGGTGACGGTTCGGCGGGGGCGTGTCGTGCACATCGTTCGCGACCGGACGCGGTTCTCCGCGCGCGTGCCTCGTGAACTCGTCGAAAGGGAGGTCCATGAGCTCGCTCATGCTTCGCGCGCCCGTCAGCGGGCCTCCCCCGATGCCTTCCCTGAGCGGCATCCCCCCCGTGGTCAGCCTGCGACGAAGCGAGAGGGGAAGGGCGAGGTCGCTCAGCGAGAGGGGTCCCGACGTCGTCCTCGACGACACGAGCTCGACTCGGTTCGGTCGGGTTCTCCCGCGGGAACGCCGTCCGGTCTCGCGTTCGACGCGCGTGGACGCGAAAGCGCGAGGACGCACCGCTGGGGCATGGCCGCGACGATCCGCGCGCGCGAAGGCGAAGCGCCGCGCGCGAGGCACTGATGAGGGGCATTCCACACCGACGAGAAGTTTCACCGAACGCGACGAATCGCGCGGATCGTCGAAACAGTGAACTGAGAGAAACGCACGCGTCGCTACATACGCAACCGAAAGCCCGACGCCGGGTCTGGCGCCGTCGCGCGGTTCGTCACTTCCCGCCTCGCCCCCCTCCCTTCTTCCCCTTCCCCCTTCCCTTCCCCCTCCCGGGGCTGGCCTTTTGCGGCTCCCGCGGTGGACTCATCGCCTCCTCGTCCTTCCCCTTCCAGAACCCGAACGACGCCTTTTTGTCCGTCACCTCGTCGAAGCCCTCGTCGCGATCCTCTCGGTCCGCCGCCGGCGACGGAGCGTGCGTCGCCTTCTTCTTCTCCCCGCCGCCGCCGTCACTCCCCGCCGCCGCCGATCCAGACGGAGACGTCGATCGATCCACCGCCTCCCCCCGAGGCTCAGGCTCAGGCTCAGGTTCGGGCTCGGGCTCGGGCTCGGGCTCGGGCTCCTCCTCCTCCTCCTCCGCGTCGAAAAACTCCGCCTCCTCCGCGACGGGCGTCGCCCCCGAGCTCGCCGCCGTCGGCGTCGCTTCCTCCGCGACCGGCGTTCCCGAGGAGACGGGCGGCGGCGTTCCCGAGGAGATCACGGAGGAGACTCCCTCGCTCTCCGCGGGCGTTCCCGGAACCTCTTCCCCTTCCCCGGAAGACGTTCGCGTCGTTTTCGTCTTCGTCTTCTCTTCCGTCCCCGGGGGCTCGGCGCTCGCGCCGCCGCCCTGGAGATGCTCGCGCCACCGCTCCCCCCCCGCGACGACCGCCGCGCCGACCCACGCCGCGCTCTCCTCCGACCGTTTCCTCGCCGCCTCCGCGAGCGCCTCCGACCGTTTCCTCGCCGCCTCGAGCGACGCCTCCGCGGACGCGAACAGCGACGTTCCGAACGCGGTGAACGACGACGCCGCCTTCGCCGCCGCCGACGACCCCGCCGCCGCCGCGGACTCCATCGCCGCGGACGCGGACGTCAACGCTCCGGTGACCGATTCCGCGGCGGCGCCGATTCCCCCCGACGCGGAGTCCGCGGGAGGGGGGTTCCCGGGTCCCGTCGCCGGAGCGTCCTCCTCCTCCAGGACGTCGGCGCCCGCCCCCCCCGACGGCGGAGGCGGCTTGAGGTTCACGAACACGAGGTCCTCGTCCTCCAGCCCGTAGTGCTCCTTCCTCGCCAGCCCGATCGCCTCCGCCGCCTCCCGCGACCGCGAGTTGAGCCACGCCGCGGCGCTCCGGGACTCGAGCGCGAGTTCCTCCCGCGCGATCTTCGCGCGCGACTCGTCCGCCTGTTTCCGCAACCCGTACACCGTGTAGTACCTCCGCGACGACGACGGCGCGCCGGAATCTCCCGCGGCGCCTCCCTCGCCCTCCTCCGCGTCGTCGTCGTCGTCGTCGTCGGCTAAGAAGTCGTCCAGGTCATCGGCCATCGCGCGGACGGACCCGGCGACGTCGATCTGCGACGCCGCGTCCGCGAGCGAAGACGAACCCGCGGGCGCTTTGGGGTCCCTCTTCCGCTCGCGCGGATGCGTCTTCGGATCGCCGCCGTCGAAAAACGACGCGTCGGAGTCCGACGCGTCCGAGTCCGCCGCCGCCGCCGCGTCTTCGTTCGGGTCGTCTTTTTCGGCGGCGTCCCTCGGAAGGGGGGCGCCTAAGCCGTAGTGGTCCTGAGCCTGGGGCGCGGGGATGAACGCGTCGCTGCCGTCCTTGTTTTTCCCCCTCGGGCCGCCCTTCTTCTTCTTGATCGCCCTGAGGTCGCGCCTGAGCTCCTCCTCGAGCGCAATCTCTTCCCTGCTCTTTTGCGTGACGGCGTAGTCGGCGGCGGCGGCTTCCGCCGTTCGTCGGAACGCGTCCAGGCGCTCCAACTCCAGCTTGTGCGCCGCCTTCGCCGCGCGCCTCAGCTCCTGCGCCTGCGCGTCGCGCTCGTACAGCTCGTCGATCTTCACCGCGAGCTCCGCTTCGAGGAGCATCTGCTCGACGTCGTCCAGGGCGGCGCACGCGTCCGTCGCGATTTTTTTCATCTCCCACGCTTTGGAGACGGCGCTCGGCAGCGCCGCGAGGTCCTCGTCGAGACGGCGCCACACGTCGACGTGCGATCTGAGCCGCACGTTCAGATCGCCCGCGAGCTGCTCGACCCGGGTCGCGCGCGCGAGGTGGTGCGCGTGGGTCACGTCGTACCCGTCCATCGCTTTCTCCACGGAATGAGCGAACGACGCGACGCCGCCCGAGGCGCTCGTCGCGTGGTGGTCCTCGCCGAACATGCGCTCGATCGCGGACGTCTGCCGCGTCAAGCCCGCCATCGCGCTCTGGCGCGCCTCCGCGGACGTCAGCGTCGAGAGCGAGGTGGTGAGCGATTTCGCGCGGCTCTCCACGCGGTCCATGCCCGCCTCGACCGCGTCCAGGACCTGGTCCTCCACCCGGATCGCCATCCCGCTCGCGTCCACCTTGAGCGACGTGAAGAAGTTCGTGATGGTGTTCAGGTACCCGGGCGAGGAGGGGGCGGCGGACGCGACGGCGGGCGCCCCGGCAGAGCCATCGCCCGAAGACATCGCGAGCCGGAAAGTGGGGGGGGGGCGTGAGCGACCCGCGCGGCCGAGTGCGCCGGGCGGGAACCCTCGAGAGGGGGAAGGCGCGCGCGCGCGAACGACGACTCCGGCCGCGGGGCACCGGGCCGCGGGCAAAAACGCGGAGGCGTTGGAGTTTCGCGAGGCGTTCGTTCTTCACACGCGGTCGTTCTCCTAAAGAATCGAACTCCGGCGATCGATTCCCCACCCCGCAGAGAAGATCCGCCGGGCGGAGACGTTGCGGTCTTGGCGAGAACGAGGACTCCTGGACCGCGCGCGGCGGGCGGTCACAGCGCGAAGCGCGCGCGCGGTGGACGAACCGGCGCGGCGTCAAGACGAGCCAGGCGTCTGACGCGTACCTCGTCCGCGCGCTCGGAGAAGCCCTCGCGTCCGACCCGGCCGGCGGGCGCCGATCTCTCGGGCGCGGGTGGGCAACCCTCGCGAAAAAGTGCCACGGGTCGTGTCCCCGGGGACGACGACACCGGGATGGCGGGCGCGGGGACGGAACCCCTCCCGAGGGGGGAGACGGACGTCATCGTGGGGTACGCGCTGACGGAGAAGAAATGCAGGAGTCTGTTCAGCCCGGACCTCATCGCGCACGCCAGGTGCGTCTCCGCTCGGGAACCTTCCCCGCGACGACCCGCCGTCGCCCCCGGCCGGGTCTTTCCGCACATCTTGAAATACTTTCCCCGCGCGGTGGCCCGCGCGCGCGAGCCGATCACCCCCCTCCCCCGTCCACCGTCCCACCCGCGACGACCCGCGCGAAGCTCTGAACGACCCGACACCCCGCGCGTCCCCCCTCGCGCGCGCAGGAACCAAGGCGTGCACTTCGTCCCCATCGACCCCGCGCGCGACGTCGAGGACCAGGTGCGCGCGAATCCGCCGCCGCCGGCGTGCCGCCGGCGCGCGCCTCCCGACCGCGCGTCCCGCTCGCGATTTTTTACCCCGCCGGGACGCCCCCCTCGCCCGCCGCCCTCCGAACGCGTCGTCGCGAGAGCGTCCGGTCCCTCTCGCTCGCGTCGTTCCCTCGTTTCGCGCGCGCGACTCCCCCCCTCCCTCCTCCCCGCTCGCGACTCACTCCCGCGCTCGCCGCCCCTCTTCCTCGCCGCCCCTCGTTCGTCCGAAACACAATCAGGCTGGGCACCCTTTCGACGTGGTGCTTCAGAAGGTTCCCGGTTCTTCCCCGCACAAGGCGGCGTGGGACGCCCGCATCGAGCGGTACGCGCGATCGTTCCCCGCGTCGTACGTCGTCGACCTCCCCTCCGCGGTTCGCCAGATCTCGAATCGGGACACGATGCTCGACGCGGTTCGCGCGGTGGCGTCAAGCCTCCCCGGCGTGCGCGCGCCCCGCCAGATTGTCCTCTCCGCGGGCTCCGAGTCGCACGCGTCGGCGCAGGTGGACGCCGCCGGGCTGCAGCTTCCGCTCCTCGCGAAGTCCCTCCGCGCGGACGGCACGAGCCACGCGCACAAGGTGGCGATCGTGCACGACCAGGACGGCCTGGCGTGCGTGAGCCGCGGCGGCGTCGCCGGCCTCGCGCCGCCGTGCGTCGTCCAGGAGTACGTCAACCACGGCGGGTGGCTCTTCAAGGTGTACGTCGTCGGAGACGCCGTCACCGCGACGCGGAGGAAGAGCCTCCCGGACCTCAGGGGCGCGCGGAGGAGCAACCGGAGGCGCGCCAAGGCCGCGAAGGAGGCGAGGCAGCGAACGAGCGATGAGGCGGTGGCTTCCCCGAACGACGAGGAAGTGGCTTCGGATCAGAGGTTTCCCCCGACGCAGAGTCATCCGGCGCGGGAGAAGAAGACGGAGGCTCCCGAGAAGACGGCGGCGAAGAGTCGGTTCGGCGTCGGCGGCCGCGAGGAGTGGAAAAAGGGAGAGAGCCCGCCTAAGAAGAATTCCGAAAACACCGCGGACGTGGACGGGGACGTGGACGACAGCGGCGGGTCGGGGTCGGACGCGTCCGGGGACGAGTCCGAATCGGCGGATGACGAATCGGGGCTGCAGAGCGTCCCTCGCGTCTCGTGCTTCAAGGGCGGCGCTCGCGCGGGGGAGACGTCGTGGAGGGATAGGGTGGACGCTTCTCCTTCCGGAGAGTCGCCTCCCGGAGAGTCGCCTCCCTCGCCCGAGCGAGAGCCTCACTCCCCCATCGTCTCGAGCGCGCACTATCTCACGACGACGCGGAGTTTGGATAAGCGCCTGGCGAAGACGCTCACGGTGGGGCGCGTCGGGTCGGAGGATTCCGTCGACGAGATCGCCCTCTCGGGGAGCGATTTCGATTTCGGGTCGGCGCGGGACCTCTCGGGGATGGACGCTGCGACGTCTCCGGAGGGCGGGAGCGGCGGGAACGAGAGCGAAGGGACGGCCTCGACGAAGGGACAGACGCGATCGTCGAAGGGACAGCCGAAAGCGAAACCGCCGCTCGGGCCGCACGGTCCGCGGAGGCACGGCGGATCCTCCGCGGACCATCTGTCCGCGGGTTTTCGGCGGCTTCGGCGAACCGTCTCCGGGTCGGATCTCGGCGCCGCCTCGGATCTCACCTTCACGACGAGCGACGGGGGCACGGAGAGCGACCTCGGGGGCGGCGGGGAGAGCGACCTGGGCGCGTACGAGAGCGATCGGGGCGCCTTGCTCTCGCACGCGCGCGCGATGGAGGTCGGGGGGCCCGGGGTGGCGGTGCGGAACCAGACGCACCCGGACTACAGGCCGGATTCCGCCGCGGGTTCGGACGAGCGCCGCGCGTCGGACCCGGAGTTTCCCGCCGCGCCAACGCGCGCGTCGGATCCCGAGGTCGCGGAGAGGTCGCGCGATCCGTCCAAGGCTGCGAAGGGTGCGCACCACGAAGGGTGCGCGAACGGCGGGGATCGGACGGAGGGCGCCGTGGGTCCCGCGCGCGTGGCGATGCCCGAGGAGGGGTTCCTGCGCGAGCTCGCGCTCGGGCTGAGGGACCGGCTCGGGCTTCGGCTCTTCAATTTCGACCTCATCCGCGTCGGCGGGGACTCGGACGAGTTCCTCGTCGTCGACATCAACTACTTCCCGGGCATCGCCAAGATGCCGGGGTACTCGGACACCTTCTGCGAGTTCCTCAAGAGCGCGAAGCGGGGAGCGAGGGCGAGGATCGCGAAGGCGGAGGGGGGCGAGAAGTAGATGCGAGGGGCGGGCCAATATCAATATCACCACGCGCGACGAAAGGATTCGCACGTCTCAGAAGGAGTACTGTGGATGCGGCCCGACGAGTACCCCTGTTTCGATGATCCCGCCGGTCACACGATCGAACTCATTCATTGGTCGGACGATCCGCCGAAAAGGCACTCCGCGCGGTCGCAGGGTCGTTGGGCGCACTGGTCCGATCGTCGGCGGCGAACCCGGCGGGTTCGGGGCGATGGTCGCCTCCGTCGCGGCGGTCGCGGCGCGCCCCCCGCCTCGCGCGGACGTCGCGTCGCGCGGCGCGCCTCCCCGCGGCGGGGTCTCCCTCGCGGCGCGCTCGAACGGGTCCCTCGCGTCGGGGTCGTCGTCGTCCTCCTCGCCGGCGCATCCGCGGTGGATCCTCCCCTCGGGGGCGCCCGACGACGCCGCGGACAGGCGCGCGCGGTCGGCACGCATCGAGGCGTCCGCCTCGCGTCCGACGCTCTCGTCGGACGCGTTCCGCGGCGCCGGGTTTCCCTCCCGCGCGCGTCGCGCGGAACACGCCGCCCGGCTCGTCGTCCCGGAACGAACGGTTCGACGCGCGCCGGTTCCGTCCCGACGCGCGCGTCCCTCGCGGTCTCTCCGCTTCGCCTCGCTCGTCGTTCCCCGCGCCCTCCCCCGCGGGCGCAACGGCTTCAACGACTTCATGGACGACCTGTCGTCGAAGTTCCCGCGGGAGATGGAGGAGACCCGGCTTCGCGTGCAGGCGGACGTCCGGCGGAGCCTCAAGGCGGCGAAGCGCCTCGTCGCCGCGCAGGCGTGCTTCGTCCTCGCCATCGTCCTCGTCAAGCGGTGCTTGACCGGCGGCGACGGCGCGTCGTCCCCGCTGACCCCCTCCGCCTTCGTCGCGGGCCGAGCTCTGGTCTCCCTCCCCTTCCTGTACTTTTTGGCCAGGAGCGATCCCAAGAGCTTCGCGGAGCTCCGCGCGGAGTTTTCCGCGTTGCTCTCCTCGAGCTCCGTCTTGGTGCTCGGCGCTTTAAACTGCCTCGGCCAACTCTTACTCGCGCACGGCCTCGCGTGGTCGAGCGTCGGCAACGCCGTCGTCATCGGCCAGCTCGTCGCGGTGTACAGCTGCACGATCGCGGTGTTCCAGGGCGTGGAGAAGGCGAGCGCCGGGAAGTTCCTCGCCATCGGCGCGGGCGTCCTCGGCGCCGCCGTCATGCTCGACCCGGCCAACATGTGGCTCACCCGCGGGAACCTGGCGCTGCTGGCGCGCGCCGCCGTCTTCGCCGCGTACCTCGCCCTCCAGGCGCCCGTCCTCAGGGCCTACAGACCGGTCACCGTCGCGTGCGCCGCGCAGCTCATCGGCGCCGTGGGCGCCATCTGCGTCGGGCTCCCGTTTAGCGCGTTCGGGGAACTCGACTTCGACTTCTCCTCGTCGGTCTCTCCGGGGACGGGGACGCCTCCGCCGAGTTGGCTGGGCGCAAACGCCTCCGGGTTTTCGGGCGCGCACCTCGCGCGGCTCGTCGCCGTCGCCGCGCTGTCGTCGGCGGCGTACGCGCTGACGGCGGAGGCGGAGAAGCACGTGACGCCCGTGGTCACCGCGTGCTACAACTCGCTCCAGCCCGTGATGGCGCTCATCGTCGCGTGCGCGCTCGGGGACGTGCCGGGGTTCAGGGAGCTGACGGGGTCGGCGCTGATCGTGTTCGGGGGGTTATTCGCCGTCGCGCTCAGCACCAACGACCGCGCGAGGTGGAAACAATCGTACCCAGTAGGGGATTTCGGCGTCGATCGCGACTACCCGCGAACCCGAACGTACCGAAGGGCGGAGGACGATGCTTCGAAGACGGTATCGAAGACGGTTCGCGGCGGCGGACGGTCGGACGAGACGCGCGAGCGGCTGCGGGCGATCGCGGCGCCGCCGAGCGACGAAGCCGCGGGGCGTCGCCCGGAGTCGTCGTCGCGCGAATCGCCCGGGGCGGCCGAGACGCGAACGGGGACGGTGCGCATCGCGAGGCCGGCGCCGACGCGGAGGCCGGAGGCGAGGGCGGTGGCGTGGACGGTCGCGTGGGCGCTCGTCATGTCGCTCTGCGCGTTAGCGGGGGGGGGGCTGCTCACGTGGTCCCTGGTCTACCTCTACTGGAAGTTCGTCGTGTGACGACGAACGTCCACGCCGGAGGTGGAGACGAACGACCCAAAGTCGGACGATGACCGGGTCGAACTCGGCCCTACGAGGGAAACCTATTTATTACCACTACCCGGAGCGACGATATTCCAGATACACCTTCGGTCATACGTACGATATCGTATCCGTATGTTATATACGTTCGAACGCGCGCCTCGACCCCTCTTTCTCGCGCGAACGCGCGCGCTCGTTTTCGCTCACGCCTAATAATTCTTTCGCGCAGCCTCCGCTCGCCACGTTTTCGTCGGCTCGCAGAGTTTCCCCGGCTCGCACCCGAAGTCGCACGCGGGTTCGTTTTGTTCCCAGCCGCACCCCGGGTCGTGCGGGAGGTCGTCGAGGTCGTCGATCGCGTCCCTCATGATCGTCAGCATGTCGGTCAAGATCGCGTTCGTCTCCGTCGTCACGGGCTTCCCGTCCTGGAGCTTCACCCCGCCGCGCTCGCCCGCGTCCGGTGGGGGCAGCTCCGGCTTGTGCGCTCGCGGTCGCCGCACCTGTTCGGTCCGCACGTACGGCCGCTTATCCCAGCTCCAGATTTTCTTCCCCGCCTCGTGGTACTCCGCGCCCCACGTGTAGTGGAACATCGACGCCTTCCCCATCGTCACGTCCGCGGGAGGCTGCGCGATCATCATCGTCTCCCCGGGGTCCTCCACGTCGTGGGGCACGCCGGTGAGCGCGGCGGCGAGGTTGTACGCGTACATCTCCCGCACCCACCCTAATTTTTTTTTCGCGTCGGGGTCCGCCTCAATCTCCGCCGCGATTCGGACGTACTCGTCCGCGAGCTTCGTCAGCTCGCCGCGTCGGATCATCGTCGGCGCGGGGCCGCTGCACGGGATCTGCTCCATCGTCAGATCGCCCCTCCGGTCCGCGGGCATGAGCTTGCGCATGACGTCCGGAAGGGTCGGGTAGTTGGGGTTGATGTAGTGGAAGTGGAACGCGACGGCGGAAGACCCGGGGGGGGGCATCCGAAGCGCCTTCTTCCACACGTAATCCGTCTCGATCATCGCGATCCACTCGCCGCGCCGGGAGTCCTCCGTCGCCAGCCACTTGCGGAGCGCGTCCGGGCGGTCCGCGACCGGGAACTCGCACCAGGTGTCGCACGACGCGTGGAGGGAATCCACGCGAACCGTGGGCACCTCCGCCATGAGCTCGTCGTCGGAGCGGCGGTGGAGGAGGCGCGTGAAGTGGAGCATGTCGGACCCGACGGCGGCTTTCTGGAACGTCCGGTACATGATCCGCGTCTGCCAGTTGAGGTACGGCGAGCCGTTGCTCGTGCATAAGACGTGGATGCCCGTGCCGCGCGGATGCCCGGGCTCGGCGCGCGTCTCCGGCGCGGGCAGGGGGTCGGGGAGCATTAACCCGTGCTGGGAGTGATCGTCGTGAAACAGACCCTCCAACTCCGCCGCGCGATCCTCCGCCGCGGTGTGGTGCACGGAGGACCCGGACAAGCCGGAGGCGCGGACGAAGTCGGCGTCGAGCCCGAGGGCCCCGCCCCCGCCGGGGGAGTCCGACCGCCCCACCTCGAGCCCGTCGTCCTCGTGGCGCGCGGAGAGCGCGTGGTGCCGGTGACGGTCCTCGCGCCGGACGACATCTCGCCCCGGGGGATCGTGGAGGCCGTCCGCGCGCGCCACCCCGGGGCGCGGGACGGCGCGCCAGAGCCCGCGAGAGACCTGGTACGCGACGTTCGCGGAGAGCGCGAAGAGCGCGAACGGCCCGACCAGCCGCCTGAAGCGACTCTCGCCGCGGCGTCGGGGTGCCATCGCGAAAGTGTCCCATCGGGGGCATCCGCGAGGCTCAAGTAGTCGCGAGACTGAAAACTGGCGATCTCATCGCGCGGTCGTCGTGACGACCGGTCTCAGCATCGGAAATAGCCGTTGTTGCTTTTGCGCATCGGCGAGTGCCGACCGCGCGCACTGGGCGCACGCGCGTCCGTCGGGCGACGGAGGCCGCGACCGCCCGCGTCGTCGGCGAGCGACCGCCCGCGCCGCCCGCGATGAGCGGGGACGCCGCGCCCCCGCCCCCGCCCCGCGACGTTCCCGCCGCGGAAGCGTCCGACGTTTTGGCGGAGGATGCGGGTTCGGGGGCGAGGACGCCGCCCGAGGCGGAGGCTCCCGAGCCCCGACCCACGGGGTCGATGAAGAAGCGAGCGCGCAGGGCGGAGGCAAAGGAGGCGAGGAAGGGGATGAAGAGCCTGATGGGCGAGGTCAAGGCGCGACGCGCCGCGGAGGCGACGGCGACGCGAAGAGATGCCGGGCACCCGTCGGGTCCGGCCGCGGAGCGACCGGCCGCCGCGTCGGCGTCGGCGTCGGCGTCGTCGTCTCGGACGCGTTCGAACGCGTCGGCGTCCTCCTCCTCCTCCTCGCCGTCATCCTCCGCCGCCGCCAACCCCCCGGGGGCGGACGATGCTCCCCCGGGGGCGGCGACCGACCCCACCTCACCCCCGACCCCCGTTGGCATCGCGCCGCTCCGCGCGTACGCGACGGCGCCGCAGAACGCCGCGTCTAAAACGCTCCTCGCCGCGGCGGACGTCGCGTGGACGGAGCGCCGCGTCGAGGACGCCGCGCGCCTGTACGAGGGCGCCGCCGCCGAGAACGGGGCGGGGTACGCGCAGCTCATGGCGCTCAGGGCGCACGAGGGCGACCTCCTCGGGGCGCTCGACG
>MDSW01039484.1_pt1 | contig 29477 bp, 29 predicted proteins | sample 811171 | NCBI WGS metagenome assembly MDSW01 (sample SAMN05326641, study PRJNA326480) | marine metagenome | isolation source: seawater | place: Atlantic Ocean: North West | collected 2012 | reverse complement strand
CCAGAGGTAAACCTTTTTGGTTCGCAATTTACTTGGGCATGGCATGTAATGAGAGATCATTTTATTTATCACCCGTGGTGGGATAGATATGCTCAAAATAGAATAACTATGAACCTTCCAACTGCCAACGTGCTACACGAGTATACAACAGAATTATTAAAAGCAATTAGAACTTTCCATTTCTCTTACAATGCAGCGCAAAGATGGAACAGAATTGAGAGATTATCTCTCATAAGAAAACCAACTGGTGTATTCTATGAACCAGACCACGATGCATTCCCTGATACTAGGCCAATTGCAGAAGTAATCCCTGAATCTAAGTTATTGACACTTCCCAAAAAAGATACCAGCCAAATATCTAAAGCAAAATTAATTCAAGAATGGCTGGAGGATTTAGAATAATTTTTATTTTTGGAGAAAGCCCATAAAAGTGAGATTGCCCAACCTATTCCTGTCCACCCAAAAATTGAATTTAATAAAGCTATATAAAATGATTTAGGGTGTTCTCTTTTTATAGCTATAAGAATTGGTAAAATAAAAACTGGACCTAAGACTGCAAAACCGATCAAAATAAAAATTATTTGAGTTATATTTATATACATATTTATTTATTGTTCAAAAAGATTTAAGTAAAACTTGTGTTACTATACACTAAAATTTAATTTATGTATCTTATGGTGAAATGATGAAAGCAATATTATGTAATAAATGGGGAGACCCAGAAGTACTAGAACTTAGAGAAATAGATGTCCCTAAGCCCAATGACGATGAGATTCTCATTAAAGTAAAAGCTTCTGCTGTAAATTATGCTGACTTGGTCATGCTAAAAGGGCAATACCAAACAAGACCAAGTTTTCCGTTTGGCCCTGGTTTGGAATGTGCTGGTGAAGTGGTGTTGATAGGAAAAAATATTAAAAAATTTAAGATAAATCAGAGAGTTCTGGCTAAAATAGCTCATAGCGGCTTTGCGGAGTACGCTATTGCAAATCCAGAGTTTACATATGAAATTCCAGAGAGAATGTCTTGGGAACATGCCTCTTCATTTTTTGTTGCTTATGTCTCCTCTTATACTGCAATTAAGTATCAGGGTCACTTAAAGTCAAAACAAAAATTATTAGTTTTAGGTGCTGCAGGAGGAACTGGATTAACTGCTGTTGAAATAGGAAAAGCAATCGGTGCAAAAGTATTTGCAGCAGCGAGCAGTCAGAAAAAAATTGATGTAATTGAAAAATATAATCCAGATTATACTATAAATTACACAGACAAAAACCTTAAAGAAGAAATAAAAAAATTAACCAAAGATAAGGGTGTAGATGTCGTATTTGATCCTGTAGGTGGTGAACTGTTTGATCAAGCTCTGTCTTCTCTTGATTGGGGAGGAAAATACTTAGTTTTTGGTTTTGTTGGTGGAATACCTAAAATACCATCAAATAGATTATTAGTTAAACATCGCTCGGCTATTGGGTGTAGTTTAAGATTTTTTGAAAACCATGATAGAGAAAAAATACACTCTAGTGTAGAAACACTTTTTAAATGGTATGAGTCTGGACTTTTAAAGCCATTAATATCTGAATGCTATAAACTTGAAGATTCTTATAAAGCACTTAATATTCTTAAAGATAGAAAAGCTACTGGTAGAATAGTAATTTTAGTATAACAAATTATTTCATGACCATCCCTGCATTAATTGGCATTACAGTTCCAGTTATGTATCCAGATTCTTCTGATGCAAGAAATAAAGCTGCAGCAGCAATTTCTTCAGCTTTAGCAAAACGTTTTAAAGGTATTATTTTTTTTCTTTCTTCAAGTTTGAACTTATCATGAACATCTAACATTTTTGTATCCACAGGACCCGGTGCAATACAATTTGCTGTTATTTTTCTACTAGCAAAATATGATGCCATATATTTTGTAAAACCCTCCATACCTCCTTTGGAAGCAGCATATGCCGGACCAGTAACAAAACTTCCTTGATGACCAGCCATCGAGCCCAGTGTGACTATTCTCCCATTTGAAGCAAGCCAATTTTCAGCTTCAACCATACATTTAAAAAGGCCAGTTAAGTTGATTGATAATACTCTATCCCATTCTTCAAACATTAAATTTGTTAAATTTTTGTTTTCTACTATTCCAGACGTAAATATTAATACATCTAATTTATTACTAATTTTTTTTGCTTTTTCAAAAGCATTTTTTATGGACAAGCTTTCCTCTAAATTAATTTCAATTTTTTCAGATTCAAACCCTCTAGAGCTATCATCAAATTCTTTTGAAGGAAGGTCCATCATGATTAATGGTTTATAACCTTTATTCCTGAAAAGCTTTACTATTTGTGAGCCAATTCCACCGCCTGATCCAATTATACAAACACTTCTATGTTCCATGACTTTCTCAATTCAGATTTATTATCATTTTTTATCTGCATATTTACTTGATAGTGATTGAATTATATCAATCATAACTTTTTTAAATTGCTTCTCATCAACACTCATTATAATGGCATCATCAAGTGAATCCTGAGCAAGGCCCTTAATTTCTAAAATATTTTCATTCAATAGGGCAATCTTATCTTTACAAGTAAGTAGTTTACCATCAGAAGAAGCCCATTTTGGGAATTTAAATTTATTATTAATAATTATTTACTACTCCTTTTATAAACTTTCTATTAAGCTCCATATCCTAAAAGTTATTTTGGAGATTTTAGTGGGAAAAGACATAAATAAAAAGCTAAAAAATATTATAGAAAGAAGAAATGCTACAATAGTCCCAGGAGCATTTAATGCAATTACAGCTAAACAAATAGAGGAAGCAAATTTTGAAGCAGTTTATCTTACAGGAGCTGGTATAACTAATGCTCAACTAGGCCTACCGGACCTTGGCTTTATAAATTTAAATAACTTAATTGATACTGTAAATGCAGTCAGAGAGGTTTGTGAGTTACCAATGATAGTTGATATTGATACAGGTTTTGGTAATGAAATAAATTTATATCGTACTGTTAGATACCTTGAAAGATCTGAGGCTAATGGTGTGCAAATTGAAGATCAGAATTTTCCCAAAAAGTGCGGTCATTTTGAAGAAAAAAAAATTATTCCTATTAATGAAGCAGTTAATAAAATAAAAGCAGCTGTAGATTCACGTAATGATAGTAATTTTTGTATAATTGCTAGAACAGATGCTAGGTCTGTTTTAGGGTTTAATGCTGCAATTGATAGAGCTGGAGCTTTTTCAGAAGCTGGAGCAGATGTTATATTTATTGAGTCTCCAGTATCAAAAAAAGAAATTTCTGATATACCTAGTCTGATAAAAACTCCTCATATGATAAATTTAGTATTCGGAGGAAAAACACCCACTTTAGATAAAATTGAACTTGAGCATATGGGCTATAGTATAGTTCTATACGCAAACGCTCTACTTCAAGCCGCTATGCTATCTACTTACGAGACTTTAAATCATTTAAGTAAGTTAGGAAGTCTAGCAGGATATGAGAGTAGGATGATTAACTTTGATGAAAGACAAAAAATTTTGAACAAAAGCTTTTTTGATAAATTGGAAAAGAAATATTATTCATATGGCGAGGAATAAAATGAAACCTTGGGATAAGTTAATTTCTGACAACGAAAAAAAAGCATATCGTGCTGCAGGATTTGGGAGAAAAGGCGGATTAGGAGTCAAACCTGTACTGTTGATAATTGATGTTCAATACAGAACAACTGGCAATTCACCAAAACCTTTTTGGGATTCAATAAAAGAATACCCAACAAGCTGTGGGGATGTATCTTGGAACGCAATAAAAAATATTTCAAATATACTTAAAACATTTAGAAATAATGATTGGCCAGTTATTTACCCTCATGTTGCTCCAAAAAAAGCTTATGATGGAGGTCAACTTGCTGCAAAAGTTCCGGAGATAATGAATATTTCTATGGAAGGGTATAAATTTGTGGAAGAAGTTGCGCCTACTGAAAAAGATATTCTAGTTCCAAAAAAACACCCTAGTGCATTTTTTGGAACATCTTTATCATCTTACCTTATAGATCTAAAAGCTGATTCTCTAATTTTAACAGGTTGCACTACTTCAGGATGTATAAGAGCTTCAGTTATTGACGCTTTTTCATTAAACTTTAAAATCATAGTTCCTGAAGATGCTGTTTATGATAGAAGTTCAACATCCCATGCAATAAATTTATTTGATATCTCTGAAAAATACGCTGACGTAATGACTTCGGACGAATTAGAAATAAAATTAAAAAAATTAATGTAAAAAAATAAAATATAATGAAATGAATAAAAATACACAAAATGAACATGGGCCTATTGAAGGAATAAAAATTTTAGATATGTCAAGAGTTCTTGGTGGTCCTTACTGTACTCAATTATTAGGTGATCTGGGTGCTTCTATTATTAAATTGGAGCCTCCACAAGGAGATGAAACTAGGGACTGGGGCCCTCCATTTAAAAATGACGAAGCCGCATATTTTATGGGGGTAAATAGAAATAAACATAGTATCAGTTTAGATATATCAAAATTAGAAGGGAAGAAAATTTTATATAAGTTATTAGAAGACACAGATGTATTGGTTGAAAATTTCAAACCAGGAACTATGGAAAAATGGGGCATTGGTTTTGAAAAACTAAAAAAAACTTTTCCTAAATTAATACATTGTAGAGTAAGTGGTTTTGGATCAGGAGGGCCCCTCGGTGGGTTACCAGGTTATGATGCACTTCTTCAGGCCATGTGCGGATGGTTTAGTGTAAATGGTGAACCGGAATCTGAAGGTGTGAGAATGGGTATACCCTTAATCGATCTTGGAACGGGTCTATTTGCGAGTAATGCAATACTTGCGGCACTACTTGAAAGAGAGAAATCTGGAATAGGTCAATTTGTTGAAGTTACACTTTTCGATACAGGAATAGCTCTTCAACATCCTCATGCAGCAAACTGGTTTGTAGCAAAAAAACAACCAGAAAGAGTTGGAAATGCTCACACAAATATTGCCCCTTACGATTCATTTCCAACCAAAACTACTCCAATTTATATGTCAGTTGGAAATGACAGGCAATTTAGAATTCTTTGTGAAGCATTAGGAAATATTAACCTTTCTGATGATAAAAATTTTATAAATAATGCTCAGAGAGTAAAAAACAAAACTAAACTAAGAAAAATTTTAATTAAGCTTTTGTCAAATAAAGATGGTTTAAAAATTTCTAGTAAGCTCTTAAATTTAGGAGTACCTGCAGGGCCCATACTTGATATAGAAGGAATACTTAACCATGATCATACAAATCATAGAAATATGGTTATTGAAAAAGATGCTTACCATGGGCTAGGCATACCAATTAAATTTGAAAGAACACCAGGAACAATTAGAAAAAGACCTCCTACTTTTGCTGAAGATACAGAAAAAATTTTTAATGACTTAGACATTAATAAAAAAGAAATGAATAAGCTTATAAAGAAAAAAATATTATTTACAAAAAGACAAAAAATATAAATTTATTTTACAATCTCCTGTTTAATAAATAGTTTTTTTAATTGATAATTTAGCCAACTTCTTACATTCTTTTCGTACTTACCAGCTAAGGCTTCTAACTCTTTAATTGTTTGAACACCAGAAATATTTCTATTTAATGCAAGTTGAGACCATTTTTTCATTACGCTAATAGTGAGCTCAGGATGAAATTGAACCGCTAAAGTTTTTTCCTTATATATAAAAGCTTGATTATTAAATTTACTACCTGACGCAATAAGTGAGGCTTCTTTTGGAATAGTAAATGTGTCCTTATGCCATTGATAAGCATAGAAAGTTTGTTGTTTTTCAAAAGAATTTACATATTCTTTTTCAGGAAAAATTGGGTAGTAACCAATCTCATGTATTTTATTTGAATGAGGAAAAACATCACCTCCTATAGATTTAGCAATTAGTTGTGCTCCTAAACAAATTCCAAAAAGAGGGACATCAAATTCTATAACTCTCTTTATCCAATCTATTTCATCTCTCAAAAATGAATATTTATTTTTTTCATAAACACTCATTGGACCTCCAAATATAATTACACCTCTGTAATTTATAAAGTCTTTAGGAAGAGTTTCACCTAAACAAGGACGAATATTTATATATTCTAAACCAAGTTTTTTTATTTGTTTACCAACACGCCTAACTTTAGAATGTGGCTGGTGTAAAATACAAATTATAGTATCTTTCATATCAGTAAATTTAATTATATTTGAATTAAATAATATGCTATTTAGTCTTAATCGCTGTAATTATCATATTATTAGCCATTATTCATTAAAAAAGTATTGTTTTTTTTTAGTTCATATATAATTATATGTGTACATCTAAATTACTCATCAACAAATTTTTTGTGAAATCAACTAATGCTAGCTTTTATTAACCTTATAGACTCAGTTATTACACTATATATTTGGTGTATTATTATATCTTCTGTACTGAGCTGGCTTGTAGCTTTCAAAGTAGTTAATACTAATAATCAATTAGTCTATACCATTGGAAATTTTTTATTTAGAATAACAGACCCCTTGCTTAAACCTATTAGGAGATTGTTACCAAATCTTGGCGGAGTAGATATATCACCTGTAATACTAATTATTTTACTAATTTTTATAAAAAACCTTATTATTGAGCTACTAATATGAATGTTGATATTGATGTTAGCGCCAAAATTATTGATGGAAAAAAAACCTCCTTACTTATTAGAGAATGGATAAAATCAGAAATTACAAAGTTAAAGGAAAGTTATAATTTTATTCCAGGACTTGCTGTAATTTTAGTTGGAGATAACCCAGCGAGCCAAATTTATGTTAAAAATAAAGAAAAACAAAGTCTAGAAAGTGGTATGAATTCATGGAAGTATATCTTGCCCGCTGATGCTTCTGAAAAAAATATCATAGAACAAATAATTAAGCTCAACAAGGATAGTAGTGTTGATGGAATACTTGTTCAACTTCCTTTACCAAAAATTAATACAGCATCTGAAAGAAATATTATTAATGCAATTTCTCCAGATAAAGATGTAGATGGTTTAAGTATTATCAATTCAGGAAAACTTTTTTCAGGTGAAAATGGTCTTTCCCCAGCAACACCATCTGGATGTATATTATTACTTAAGGAATACTGCGCAAATTTAGCAGGAAAAAAGGCTCTCGTTATTGGTAGATCTAATCTAGTCGGAAAGCCAATTGCTAATATGCTACTTAGAGAAAACTGTACTGTAACTATGGCTCACTCTAAAACAAAAGACTTGATAGAAGAATGTAGGCAAGCAGATATTATTATTGCAGCCATTGGTATTCCTAATTTTATCAAGGGGGAATGGATAAAAAAAGATTCAATAATTATCGATGTTGGAATCAATAGAGTTGAAAGCATAGACAGTTCAAAAAAACAAATAGTTGGTGATGTAAATTTCAATGAAGCAATTAAGGTTTGTAGTGCAATTACTCCTGTGCCAGGGGGTGTAGGGCCTATGACAATTGCATGCTTACTTGTTAATACACTCATAGCTTCATGTACTAGAAGAAATATTGAGGCTCCAATAATTAACACTAATTTTTAGAAGAATTTCTCTTATTTAAAATTTTTAATCTCAAAGCATTAAGTTTTATGAAACCTTCGGCATCTTCTTGATCATATACATTGTCATCTTCAAAAGTTACATGAGGCAAACTATATAAACTATCATCAGACTCTCTGCTGACAACATTTACAGAGCCCTTATACAACTTTAATTTAACACTACCATTAACTCTTTCTTGAGATTTATCTATTGCGGCTTGTAGCATCTCCCGCTCTGGAGACCACCAAAAGCCATCATAAATCAAACTTGCATATTTTGGCATCAATTCATCTTTTAAGTGAGCAGATGACCTGTCAAGTGTAATAGATTCTATTGCCCTGTGACCTGACAAAAGTATTGTTCCTCCTGGTGTCTCATATACACCTCTCGACTTCATACCAAGGAATCTATTTTCAACTAAGTCTAGCCTCCCTATACCATTATTCCTTCCAAGCTGATTTAAGGTTTCAAGTAAAGTTGCTGGAGATGCTTTGACACCATCAACTGAGATTAAATCACCTTTTTCAAAAATTAATTCTGTATATATAGGTTCGTTTGGAGCAGTTTCAGGAGATAGAGTTCTTGAAAACACATACTCCTCTGGTTCTATACTAGGATCTTCTAAAACTTTTCCTTCACTTGATGTATGTAAGATATTTGAGTCAACTGAATATGGTGCTTCACCTCTCTTATCTTTGGATATATATATCTGGTTTTTTTCAGCAAAATCAATTAATTTACTCCTAGAGCTTAAATCCCAAATTCTCCAGGGAGCTATAACCTTAATATCAGGATTAAGAGCATAATAACTTAATTCAAATCGAACTTGGTCATTTCCTTTTCCTGTAGCACCATGTGAAACAGCATCAGCACCAGTTATTTTAGCAATTTCTATCTGACGTTTAGCAATTAATGGCCTAGCTATAGCTGTACCTAAAAGATATTGGCCTTCGTATAAAGTATTTGCTCTAAACATTGGAAAAACATATTCTGCAACGAACTCATCTCTAAGATCTTCTGTAAAAATCTCCTCAATACCTAATGACGAAGCTTTATTTTTTGCTTCATCTAGTTCAGCGCCCTGTCCTAAATCTGCAGTAAAAGTTACTATTTCACAATCATAACTTTCCTGAAGCCATCTAGCAATTACTGAGGTATCAAGACCTCCTGAGTATGCTAAAACCACTTTATTTATTTTATCCATAATATTTTCTAATAATTTATATTCTAAATTTACTTATAATATACTTTATATATTTATACTACCCTGTAGACGCCTGTTCTTTCTTTTACTCTCGCTCACAAGTTGGCCGCAAGCCGCCATTATATCTCTACCTCTTGGCTTTCTTATAGGAGAAGAGTAACCTGCATTATTAATTACTTCAGAAAAAGCTACAATTCTATTTTGCTCTGAAGATATGTAGGTATTAGAAGGCCAAGGGTTAAAGGGTATTAAATTTATCTTTGCAGGAATTCCAGAAATTATCCTACATAACTCTCTAGCATCTGAAAGAGAATCATTTATATCTTTCAACATAACATACTCAAAAGTTACTCTTCTTGAATTGTTAGATTGCGTATATTTTTTGACTGCCCTTAGTAATTCTTTAATTGGATATTTTTTATTTATTGGGACTAATTTATTTCTTATATCATCTCTTACGGCATGAAGAGATATAGCTAAACCTACTCCTAAATCTTTACCTAACTTTTCAATCATTGGCACAACACCAGCAGTTGAAAGAGTTATTTTTCTTTTGGAAAAATTAATTCCTTCTGGGTCAATAAGTATCTTAATAGCTTTTGATACTTCTTCATAATTATATAAAGGCTCTCCCATTCCCATTAAAATAACATTAGTTAACTTTCTGTTATTTGAATTTAATTGCCAGTCATTTAATTTGTCTTTAGCTAAAAAAACTTGGTTAAGTATTTCTGAAGCAGTAAGATTTCGAACTAAAGGCATTGTTCCAGTATGACAAAAAGTGCATTTAAGTGTGCATCCTACCTGTGAGGAAATACATAGTGAACCTCTAGTTTTTTCTGGAATATATACCGTTTCTATTTCATTTTTATCTTTCAAACATAATAACCATTTTTTTGTACCATCTTTTGAAATTAACTCTTTTTTTATTTCAACTCTTTCTAAAGAAAAATTTATATTTAATACTTCCCTAAGGTCCTTTGAAATTGTTGTTATATCATCAATTTTACTAAAACCTCTAGAGTAAGTACCATGAAAGATTTGCGCTATTCGCATTTTTAAATCTTTATTTCTAACACCACTTTCAAGCAACAAATCACTGATCTGATTTTTGCTAAAGCCTATAAGAGATTCTTTCATTGTAAACCTTAATTAATTAGGCAAGCACTACTTGCAAGTTCGGTTGATAGTATTATGCGCTGAAGTAAAGCCTAAAAGTGAATATATATCTCTAGTTTTTGAACCTCTCGATGAGACTCCGTTTATAACAAGCTGATTACCAGATCTCATTGCCTTAACTAATTTTTTATCAGTTTTAGAGTCTCGTGCCCATGCAGTTTTCTCATCGGTAAATAATCTAAACTTCTCTCCGTCTATTATTGCTATAGCTTCTGATTTTTTCTTTAACGGATATCCCACATATACGCTTACTTCATCTCTTGTCCCAAAAGATGGTCTATGAGTTACAAGAATATATATATCTCCTCTATTTACTCCTTTTGGTTTTGAACTCCACTTTGTTGGAGAAGATGAAATAAAACATACAAGCTTGCCCTTTTCTTTATATTTTAAAGCTGTCCAAGATTTAAACTTTCCAATTATTTTTGGCGATGTTTGCGCGTCAGCAATACTAAGAACTGAAAATGGAAAAACATAAATACTTAATACAAATGAGAACCAAAATAAATATTTTAATATAATCATGTCTATAATACTCAAATTATTTTAACGTTAGTAAACTACCTATTATTTTGATTAAAAACAACTGGCCTAGGTTCATATTGACCTAGACTAATTACCCTATCATACATTACTATAGCACCAGCCATTGCCAAGTTGATACAAAATTTTGTGGGAATTTTGACGGTATATTTACAACTAGACATAATATTTTTTGATAAATTTCCCTTCTCAGGACCTAAAATATAAATAGCTTTTTGTGGGTGCCTAAATTTAGGTAAATTAATTGAGTCTTTGGTTAACTCAATACCTACTAATGTTGAACCCTCGGGAGTCAAAAATTCAGAGAATTTATTAAAATTGTATACTGGCATATGAATTATAGATTTTGAAGTATTTGATTTAGCAAGACCTGGAGAGTAAACACCACCTATTGTAAATACAAAACTTGCACCAAACGCATGAGCTGACCTAAAAAGGTTTCCAGCATTCATTTGTTTACTCAAGCCCTCAACACCTATAGCAAAAAAACCTCGCATATACTTGTCCTTACTTTTTCTTTAAAAATTGTATTTAGTCCTCTAATTGCTTCAAATTTTTGAAATGATCTAATGCTTCAGGGTTCGACATAGCTTCTTTATTTTTTACTGGCCTATTATGAATAACTTCTCTTACTGCTAATTCAGTAATTTTACCTGAAATTGTTCTTGGTATATCTAGAACAGGTATTATTTTTGCAGGAACATGTCTAGGAGAAGTATTATTTTTAATTTTATTTTTTATTTCTTCTTTAAGTTTATCGTCTAACTTTTTTCCAGGATTCATTTTTATAAATAATATTATCCTACTATCTTCATTCCACTCTTGGGATACACAAATAGCTTCTAATATTTCTTGAAAGCTTTCTACTTCTCTATAAATTTCTGCTGTACCAATTCTGATACCACCAGGGTTAAGAATTGCATCAGATCTCCCATAAATTACCATTCCATTATTTTTAGTTATCTCAGAATAATCTCCATGAGTCCAAACACCTGGAAATTTCTTGAAGTATGCTTGTTTATATTTTTCATTATTTTTATCATCCCAGAATCCTATTGGCATAGATGGAAATGATTCAATACAAACCAATTCGCCTTTCTCACCTTCAATTTCTAGACCACCTTCATTATATACTCTGACTTTCATTCCAATAGCACGAGACTGAATCTCACCTTTCCAAACTGGTTTAACTGATAAGCCAGAGGCAAAACAGGATATTATATCTGTGCCCCCTGATATTGAAGATAAACGAACATTTTTTTTAACCTTTCGATAAATAAAGTCAAATGAATCCGGAGATAAAGGAGATCCCGTAGATAATATAGTCCTTAGGGCTGTTAGTTTATATTTATTTTTTATATTAATTTCTTCCTTACAACAAGCATCAATGAATTTAGCAGATGTACCAAATATATTTACATTATGATCATCAACAAAATTCCAGAGCCTTTGGTAGTTAGGGTAAAAAGGTGAACCATCATACAATATTAGTGTTGCCTTACATGATAAAGCTGAAACAACCCAATTCCACATCATCCATCCACAAGTTGTAAAGTAAAAAATTTTATCACCTTTCTTCAAATCTGTATGGAAAATATGTTCTTTTTTATGCTGCAACAAAGTTCCACCAATGCTATGAATTATACATTTTGGAATACCTGTTGTTCCAGAAGAGTACATAATATACAACGGGTCATTAAATTTCATATTTTTGAATTTTATTTTTGAAGGTATAAAATTTTTTATATAGTCACTCCATGCGATAGCTTTATCAAAGATAATTTTTGTATTATTTTTTAAGTTATAAGGAACAATTATTACTCTCTTTAATGACTTAAGTTCATTAGTTATTTGCTTTATTTTTGATGAACAATCAAATTTTTTACCATTATAAAAATAATCACTACAAGCTACTAGTATAGAAGGTTCAATTTGACCAAACCTATCTTTTACTCCTTGAACCCCAAAGTCTGGAGAACATGATGACCAAATTGCACCTAAGCTAGTAGCTGCAAGCATTGCAATTATTGTCTCTGGTATATTTGGCATATAAGCTACTACTCGATCTCCTTGTTTAACACCATCAGATTTAAGAGCTTGTGCAAATACTGAAACTTGGCGGTGTAAGTCACGCCAAGTAATTTTTTTTGAAGTTAAATCTTCGCCTTCAAAAATTATTGCATCACTTTCATCTTCACAAATCATTAAATTTTCAGCAAAGTTTAACTGTGCATTCGGAAACCATTTAGCTCCAGGCATTAAATGTCTATCTTTTACAATTTCATTACCTCTAGTTTTTGAGATTATTTTACTGAAATCCCAAAAAGTTTCATAAAAATTTTCGGGATTAGCCTCAGCCCAATTAAAGAGTTCATCATAATTTTCTAAATTTACTTTCAAGGAACTAAGGTATGAAATAAATTTAGTTACATTACTTTTTTTAATATCTTCTTCACTAGGAGACCACAATGGTGTATTTTCAAGTTTATCCATTTATTTACCTTTAAATATTCAACCCTATCTTAAATTAATGAAAATAAAAATAAACATTTTTTTAGTTGCCGTTTTATTAATGTTAGGCTCAGCCTTTCTGTTTTCTATAATGATAGCAGCAATTCGATTAGCATCTAATGAAGTCAATGTATTTGTAATTGTATTTTGTAGAAATCTATTCGGATTTATTATAGTTGGACCAATATTACTTAAAAGCGGGTTTAATTTATTAAGAACTGAAAAATTAAATATTTACTTCTTACGTTCATTTGTTGGACTTCTAGCAATGTTTACATGGTTCCATGGAGTAATATATACACCCCTTGCAGAAGCGGTTGCATTAAATTTTACTATGCCTTTATTTGTAATAATAGTAGCGGCTATTGCTTTAACAGAAAAAATAAGATGGAGACGCTGGTTAGCAACAATTATTGGGTTTATAGGAACACTAGTAATTTTAAAACCTGGCTTCGAAGTAATAACCTTTGGTCACTTCGAAATTCTTTTATCTTCATTATTTATGGCTATAGCATTTATACTTGTAAAAAAATTATCTTTGACTGAACCTACAAATAGAATAGTAGTATATATGCTTCTGATTAACACACCTATTTCACTCGTTCCAGCATTGATCTATTGGGAATGGCCTTCCCTTTATATTTTTATGTGGCTAGTAATAATTGGCGTATCAGGAACATTAGCACATTTTATGTTTACTAAATCAGTTTCATTAGTCGAAATAACTTCAATAATACCAATTGATTTTTCAAGACTACCAATGACTGCTATCATAGCATATGTTTTTTTTCTTGAAAAACCTACTTTAGATACTTTTATAGGAGGAATAATTATTTTTATTAGCACACTCTATATTCTTCACAGAGAAATAAAAAAATAAATTTTTATTATGGAAGAAAAAAAAATATATATTTTATTTTTATGCACAGGAAATATTTGTCGTTCACCCACTGCTGAAGGAATTTTTAAAAAAAAAATTAAAGAAGAAAAACTTGAAAAATTTTTTGAAATTGATTCAGCAGGTACACATGGATATCATGAAGGAGAAACTCCAGATATAAGATCACAACGACAGTGCCTAAAACATAAAATTGATTTATCTAAAATAAAATCACGTAAGTTAAATAAAGAAGACTTAAAAAAATTTGATTACATCATTGCAATGGATGCTAGTCACTACAATTTCGTGATCAATAAACCTCATAGGGGAAATTGTAGATTACTTTTAAGTTATGGCAAAAAAAATAAAATAACTAATGTACCAGATCCATACTATGGTGATGAAAAGAATTTCATTGAAACTTTCAATATAATTAATGAGGGAATAATGGATCTAATAAATGATATTAAAAATACTCATAATTTAAATTAATTATTTTTATCTAATTTTTTAATTATGTTATATAAAGTTGGCGTTATTTTTTTTGCAATTAATTTTATGCCATGTTTATTTGGATGCATTAAATCAACCTGATTTAATTTTGGATTTAAGGCAACCCCTTCTAAAAAAAATGGGTAGAAATATATGGGGTACATATCTTTTAAAGACGTGTATATTGAATCAAATTTTTTTTTATAAACTTTTCCCATGTTTTCTCCTGATTTCATTCCACAAAGTAAAACAATAATATTCCTATCAATAGATTTTTTAATGATGGAAGAGAGATTTTTTTTTGTAAATTCTGGATTTATTCCTCTTAACATATCGTTACTGCCTAAAACTAAAATTAATATATCTGGTTTTTCTTGAAGCACCCAGTCAAGCCGTTCTAAACCTCCAGCTGAAGTATCACCAGAAACTCCAGCATTAATAACCTTTGCATGAATTTTTTTTTCTAGAAGTTCTTTTTTTAATATAGATGGAAAAGAGTTTTGCCTAGCAACACCATAGCCTGATACAAGACTATCTCCGAGTACTGTGATTAGAATATCAGCATTTACTTTAGAACTAGTTATAAAAACTATTAATGATATGAAAAAAAAATTTTTTAGCATTTTAAGTTTACCTAAAGTAAAGAATAGTTTTTCGGTGTTTAAATTTTATGCTAATTATATATATACTATCTATAAATGAAATTTGATAAAATAAATCAAGGAGAAAATTATTTTAACTCAGAAAAACAACTTTATAATCGAGCTTAAGAATATTTACCTGAGTATTATAAATAATTCCTATAAAACAAATATTCTAAATGGGATTAACTTTTATTCAAAAAAAGGGGAGGCTGTCTGTTTAATTGGGCCTTCTGGCTCAGGAAAGTCCAGTTTAATTTCGATTATGGGAGGTTTAGAAAAACCTACACAAGGTTCCGTATATGTAAACGGCAAAAATATAAGTAACTTTGATGAAGGGAGACTTGCAGCATTTAGAAAAGAAAATATTGGTATTGTCTTCCAATCTTTTCATTTATTGCCAAACTTAACTGCAATAGAAAATGTTGCACTTCCTCTTCATCTTATAAATTCAGATCAAGTCGAAAAATTATCACTTGAAGCCCTTAATAAAGTAGGACTTAATTCAAGGGCTGACCACCTCCCCTCTCAACTATCGGGCGGAGAACAACAAAGGGTAGCTCTTGCCAGAGCTTTTATAGCAAATCCTAAAATTATATTAGCAGACGAACCAACGGGAAATCTTGATTCTAAAAGCAGTGATATAGTTATTGATATGCTATTCTCGCTAAAAGAAGAAAATAAAACTACTTTAATTTTTGCTACTCATGATGAAAAATTATCACAAAAATGCGATAGAATTACAGAAATAAAAGATGGAAAAATTATAAAGCAATGAGTTTTATTTATAAAATTATAGTCAAGGAAATAATAACAAATTTTTTATATTTTAAAATATTTTTAATTTGTCTTGCTCTCGGTGTTTTTTCAATAACTTTAGTAAATACAATATCATCTTCAATATTTTATAGCATGGAAAAAAATGCAGCTAATATACTTGGAGGAGAAATTCAAATATCTACTAGAGGTGAATACTTCAATAGTGAAATAATTGATTGGCTTAACCAAAAAAATATTTCTTTTTCTGAAATCACTGAAATGCGAACAATGGCTTTTAAAAAAAACTTTGAAGAAAAAAGTATTGTCGTAGACCTGAAATCTATTGATAAAAAATATCCTTTATTTGGAAAATTAACAATAACAAATAATTTAAATTATAAAGAAATAGAAAGTTTAAATTTATCAGATGGAGAAATATTTGTTGAAGAATCTTTTCTTAACCGATTAAAATTAAACATTGGAGATAAAGTATTTATTGGAAATACCGAATATACTATAAAAGGTTCTATTGAAAATGAGCCTGATAGATTAACTAATTTAGTTTCAATTGGTCCAAGAGTAATAATCAGTAAAAAAGATTTATACAAATCAAACTTAAACACAGCTGGTTCTTTAGTTAATCATAAAATAAATATTAAGAATGAAGAAAATTATAATAATCAAATTGTAAAACAGATCAAAAAAAAATTTCCTTCAGAGCCTCTCAGGTTTCAATCTGCAAATTCATCTTCTCAAACCTCTGGGCAACTGTTTATCAATCAACTAAAAATTATTTTGATTCTTTCCGGGATCACAGCTTTACTGCTTGGAGGGCTAGGGGTTTCAAATGCAATAAGTCATTACCTAATGAAAAAGTATAAAGATATTGCAATTTTAAAAAGTTTGGGCGCCAAAAGTTCAGATATATTTGTTATTTATCTAACTCAGACCATTATTATGTCTCTAATAGGTATATTAATTGGTTATATTTTAGGTTTGTTTATAGGGTATATTATTTTGCAATATATACCTCTAGGACTCAGTATCGAAACAAAAACCTATTTTAATATTCAAACTTTCTATCTGGCATTACTCTACGGTTTAATTACAACCTTAATTTTTACTTTATGGCCTTTAGCTAAAGCAAAAAATACAAAACCATCTTCTTTATTTAGGTATATATCTGACACAAAAAAAACTTTTCCAACAAAATCTCATATTCTTATAATAGGAATTTTACTAGTTTCTCAAATTTTTCTAACTATTTATCTCTTTGAATACAGCTTAAACTCAATATGGTTTATCTTAGGATGTTTTGCCTTAATATTGTTTTTCTTTTTTATTGCTAATTTAAGTTTATATTTAATAAGAAAATCATCTTACTTCAAAAAAAATTTTAATATTTTAGCAGTAACAAACATATTAGCACCAAACTCACCTAGCAAAAATATAATTACTTGCTTTGGTATTGGAATTACCTTGTTAATTACAATTTCCCTTGTTGAATATAACCTAAATAAGGAAATCAATTTATCAATTAAAGAAACAGCACCATCATTCTTTTTAGTTGATATACAAAAATCACAATTTAATAAACTTAAAAATCAAATTACAAACTCAGAGGGCTTTAAAAATATTAATGCGGTCCCTAGCTTAAGGGGAAGGTTAATAAAAGTAAAAAATAATAATATAGAAGAATACAAATTATCTAATGATGCTAGTTGGTTAAAAAGATATGACTTTGGTGCAACATTTTCTAAAAAACTTCCAACTAATAGCATCGTTATAGAAGGTGAGTGGTGGCCATCAAATTATAATGGAAAACCTTTGATATCAGTTGATAAAAATATTGCTAAGGACCTACGTGTAAAAATTGGCGATACTTTAACATTTAATATATTGGGAAGAAGTATAACTGCTAAAATTTCAAATTTACGTGAAATTGATTGGCAAAGTTTTGGAATAAACTTCTTTGTAATCTTCTCACCCGGAATATTAGAAAAAAGTCCATATTCTTATCTTGCTACCACAAGAGTAAATACAGATAAAGAAATTATTTTTTATAATGATATTATTAAAAATTTTCCAAATATCACTATAATAAGACTTAAAGAAGCAATATCAACAATCACTTCAACTCTTAATAAAGTTTCTGATGCAGCAAAAGGAATTTCAGCACTAACTATATTAGTTGGCATATTTGTATTAGCTGGCGCAATATCTGCTAGTTATGACGCAAGAACTTATAACTCAATTATATTAAAAGTGATTGGAGCATCCCCATACTTTATTTTAAAGGTATTTTTTTTAGAATTTCTTTATTTAAGCATTATTACAAGCGTAATTTCGTGTTTAAGTGGTATTTTGCTTGCATGGATAATCACTACTAACTTGATTAACATTAACTTTAACTTAAACCTTATTTCAATAATTTATGCTCCAATTTTAGGTATTCTTCTTGTTTGTCTAATTGGAATAGTTGGAACTAAAAGAATACTAAATAAGCCAATAAATTCCACATTAAGAATATTTTCAAATTAGGGGCAAATATTTATTCTCTAATTAATACTATAGGCTTGAAAATAAACTATAAATTGTCATATATTAGAGCATCAACTAATTCGTGAGGTACAAAATGGTAGAACCTAAGTTTAATTTGGGCGCTTCTTCTGCTACTAAGTCGGTAGATAACATAGATGAAGGGCTTCGCTCCTATATGCTAGGTGTATATAATTACATGGCAGTTGGAACAGCAATAACTGGATTAACTGCTTGGGTAACGGCTAATACACCAATTATAAACCTATTTTATGGATACGGAGCTAATGGTCAAATAGGAGCATCTCCACTTGGATACTTAGTGATGTTTGCTCCACTGATTTTCATTTTTGCTTTATCTTTTGGGGTAAACAGAATGAAACCAGGCACAGTTCAGCTGCTTTTCTGGGCTGTTACATTTGTTTTTGGTTTGTCATTAGCAAATATTTTCTTAACATTCACTGGAGCTAGTATAGCAAGAGTCTTTTTTATTACTGCTGGAGTTTTTGGGGCAATGAGCCTATGGGGCTATACAACTAAAAAAGATCTTACCAAACTAGGTGCCTTCCTATTTATGGGATTAATTGGGATTATTATTGCTTCCATCGTAAATATTTTTATTGGAAGTGCAATGATTCACTGGGTAGTATCTGTTGTAGGTGTACTTGTATTTGTTGGCCTAACGGCATATGACACACAAAGAATTAAAAATACATATGATTTTGTTAAAAATGATGGTGCGGCAATGACAAAAAGTGGTGTAATGGGCGCTCTAAGTTTATATCTTAATTTTATAAATATGTTCATGCTACTTCTTCATCTATTTGGAAATAGAGACTAAATTTATATTTATTCAACTATTAAATAAGGCCCGCTTTGCGGGCCTTTTTATATAACACGAATATAATTTCTACCAATGCAATTTACTATTTGTCTTAACTCTTCACACATAAGTACAATTCTTCCTGCTGGATCTATTAGACGATATTTTCTAGCTCCATTTCCTCTTTTAATTATTTTGTAAGCAGGTAAAAATGATCTTTTTCCAAAAACTGCGAATACGGCCTCTACCTTACCAAAGTGAATAGCATAATCACACCACTCACCCGCTATTACATATCTAGTATAAACTGACATTATTTCGTTTATTTCTTTTTTATCAAAACATACCTGTTTTGAAACCCAAGTCTTATTTACTTCCCTTAAGGTTTTTTTTCTTTTATACATTGCATCTTTAATTATTAAATTTGAAGTATATTACTCCATAAAAACCAATATATATATATTTATTTAAATCTCATTGAGACAAGACTCTAGCTGATTTCTCCAAAAAACTGGTTTTACACTCAAAATTTTTTCTACTTTATATGTGGATAAAGCTGAATACCTAGGTTGCTTTGTTGGTGAAATTAACAAATCAGAGTCAATAGCTCTTATTATTGGTTTCTCAGTAAAATTCTTTATATTTTTTTTATCTATTATTTCAATTATAGCGTTAGCAAAATCATACCAACTAACCTCACCTGAGTCAGATAGGTGATATGTGCCAAGCTTTTCTGATGAAATTCCATTTATAATTTCACTATTAATAATTGCTTTGTAAGCCATAAAAGCTAATGATCGAGCCCAAGTAGGGCTTCCGTACTGGTCAGAGGAAACATTTATATCTTTGTGATTACTTAAAACGCTAAGTAACTTGCTTATAAAGCATGGACGCCTAAGACTATAAACTCTACTTGTACGAAAAATTAGATAATTATCAAAAATATTTTTTATCATTGATTCTCCCCTCAGTATCGAACGACCATAAACATTCAAAGGATTAGGCATATCTTCTTCAAGATATGGTTTTCTTTGGCCACGACCATCAAATATTTGATCAGATGAAAAGTGAACAAGACCTATTTTTCTATTTAGTGATTCTAGAGCTAAAAATTCTGGCAGATCGGAGTTTAATCTTCTAACATCAAGAACTCTATTTTCAGCTAGATCAATATCTGAAAAGCTAGCTGCATTAATTATTAAATCAGGCTTAGCTATTCTTAAATATGTTCCTATATCATCAAATATACTTAAATCAAGATCCATTCTAGACGGAGCTAAAACAGTATGACTTTGAGAAAGCAACTTAAATAATTCATGACCAATATGGCCACTTCCACCAAATATTACAATTCTGTATTCATGCATAATTATAGAACTCAAGTAATAAATTCAATAATTTAGTAATTTTAAATTAACATAAAGTTACCAATATATATTTAAATTACTTTTATTCTTTTTCTTCTAATAATCTACTAGTTTCAAAATCACTAAACTGAACTGTCTGAACTCTTATATCTTGCTTTCTTAGTAGTCCAGCATCTGGGTCAGTTATTATATCTAATATTGCAGGCCCCTCATGTTCAATCGCTTTTTTTAATGAAGTATTAATCATACTAGGGTCTTTTATTTGCTCTGATAAACATCCAAAAGCTTTACCTATTAAAGAGTAGTTTACATCTCCAAATTCAGTATTTATTTGCTTAGAAATAGCTATCATTTGGCCATGTTTTTCAGTACCCCAAGCACCATCATTTGAGATTATAGTTGTTATGTCTAAATTTGCTAATGAAGCTCCATTAAACTCTGAAGAATAAAAACCAAAAGCACCATCTCCAGTTACATGAATAACTTTTCTATGCCTTCTTGATTCTTTCTTCGAGAACTCTAATTCTGCTGCTGCTGCTCCAATAGCCAAAGGGGTGCCTATTCCCATTGAACCTAAGGGGTAATGATCAATAAAAGTATTATTCTTTCCAATCTTGAGATATGCATGCATCCAATTCTGGATATCAGCACCATCTCCAATATAAATAGCATCAGCAGGAAATAGTTTCATTAAATTTCTAGCTATTTTATAAGGATGTATAACCTTATCATTACCTACAATATTTTCGATAAAAGCTAATTTTTCTTTTAAAGCGTTTGAAACCCAATTATCATAAGTCATATTTATAGTAATTTTTTCAGATAATTTATTATATATTTGATTCAAAGCATTGTTAGCATCAGAGGGTATTGCTAGATCTATTTTTCTATTTCTACCTATCTCATCAGGTTGAATATCAATTTGAATAAATTTAGTAGCTTTATCAAATTTTGGAGGAAGTCCATAACCAATTCTCTGGGTTAAGCGTATACCAATTAAAATTACTAAATCAGCAAGTTTAGCTGCAGATTGCCCTAATGCCCAAGACCAACCTAAATGGTCATCCTCTGAAACCAGGCCTCTTCCCATTGCATTTCCAAATACAGGTATTGAATACTCAGAAGATATTCTTGATAAAATTCCAGAACAATTACTTAGATATGCACCTGAACCACATATTATCAGTGGCTTTTCAGCGGTTGATAACATTTCAATAAATTTATCTATTAGATTTTCTGAAATGGATGGTTTTGAAATATCTAAATTTCCATTTATTTTTGGTACTTGTAAAATCCCTGCATCGCTTGATAAGAACTCCTGAGGCACTTGAATTAATACTGGGCCAGGCCTACCTGAAAACGCAATCCTATACCCTGTTTCAATATACTCTGAAATTCTATCAATTGAAGGAATTGTCCTAGCCCATTTTGTAATTGGCTTAACTAATTCTAGTTTATCATGATCTAGTAAAGTTTGCGATTCTAATGAACTCGTTTTTTTTCTTACAGAAAGAATAATAACTGGGGTACAAGATTCATATGCAGATAAAATTCCTGTAATAGCATTTGGAATACCTTGATCAGAAACAATAAGAGCCACTCCAGGCTTTCCAGAGATCCTAGAATACCCATCAGCAGCTGCAACAGTTGCCGTTTCATGTCTACTAAGAATAACATTAAAGTCATCATTATCTAAAGCATCTAGTAAGTAAGTATGAGAAGCGCCTGCAAGAGCAAAGGTTGTTTTTATTCCAAAACTTTTAAGAACATTGCTAATTACAGCTCCGCCTGTAATAATATTATTCTTCATAAACTAAATACCTTTCTATTATAGAATATAGTTGCAAATTTTAATCAATTATTATAAACACTAAATTTGATGATTGTGATATTTATCTTTATTTTAAAGGTTGAATTTCAAATTGAAAAAATTAATTATAAATAAAAAATTTATATATTTTATAAGCCTTATAATTTTTTTACTAGCCATCCTATTTTATTTTTCTACACAAATAAACTCAGAAAAAGATTATGAAATCGCAAAAGTTACATTAGGAGACATAAGAAATACTATCTCAACTTCAGGAAAATTAAAAGCAGTTGTCACTGTCGATGTTGGTGCTCAAATATCCGGACAAATATCAGATCTACTTGCTGATTTTAATACAAAAGTAAAAAAAGACCAATTATTAGCGAGAATAGATCCTCGATCATTTGAGTCTCAAGTAAGACAAGCTGATGCTAATTTGTCTGTAGCTAAAGCAAATTTAAAAATGCAGATTGCTATCAAAGAAAGATCAGTATATGAGCTTGAATCATCTCTGGCAAATTATGAAAATAGAAAAGCATCAGCAGCTGAATCAGAAAGAATATTTGAACAAAACAAAAAATTAAAAGAAAGAGGTGTGGTATCTAATACTCGGCTAATTCAGTCTCAAGCACAATTTGAATCATCTGATGCTCAAATGAGATCAGCCAAAGCAAGTTTTGAAGCTGCTAAAGCAAATAAAAAATTTGCTTTAGCACAAGTTTCAAATGCTAAAGCACAGATTAGCCAAAAAGAAGCACTGCTCGAACAAAGTATTATTCAACTTCACCATACCTATATTCGCGCACCAGTTGAGGGAATTGTAATTGATAGAAAAATTAACCTAGGTCAAACAGTTTCTGCAAGTCTTAACACTCCAGTTTTATTTACAATTGCACAAAATACTAAGAATATGCAGGTAGAAACAAATGTTGATGAAGCTGATATTGGCCAAATTAAATTAGGACAGTATGTCGAGTTTTCAGTTGATGCTTTTCAAGATAAGATTTTTAAAGGAAAAGTTATTCAAATAAGACAAGCGCCAACTGTTGTTCAGAATGTAGTTACTTATGGTGTGATAGTTTCTGTAAATAATAACAACCAAATTCTCCTTCCAGGAATGACAGCAACTGTTGATATAATAACAAACGAATTAAAGAATGTAGTTTTAATCCCAAAAAAAGCCTTAAGTTATAAACATGAATCTAGTAGGAGAAATAAAATTAAGAAACATAAAAAAAATATAGAATTAATAATAAAAAATCTTACCACAAGACTTAATTTAGATGAAACTCAGATAGAAAAACTTACTTTGCTTTTGAGAGATCAAACGAAATCTATTCGTGAAATTAATAAGTCCATAGGAAATGAAGTAAATAAAAAAGAAAGAATTGAAATTGAAAAAAAATCTTTTGAAAATAAATTCATTGCAATTCTAAAACCGAAACAAGTAATTAAATATAAAAATATTATTAAACTAAAAAATAACACACAGAATAGATCTGGTAGAGTATCAATATTAAATGATAATGATATAGTTCAAGAGAAAAGTATTAAATATACTGAAACAGAGACAAATTTTATTATACTCAAAAGTAATAATATAAATCTTGGAGAAAAAATTATTTTGAGTATTAAAAAATAGAAATATGGCTTTCAGCAAATGGAATTAATAAAATTAAGCAATCTTTCTAAAACTTATAAAATAGGTCAAAATAAAATAGAGGCACTAAAAAATATAGACCTTACAATTAAAAATGGAGAGTTTGTTGCAATAATGGGTCCTTCAGGCTCAGGAAAATCTACCTTAATGAACCTACTAGGATGTTTAGACAAACCCTCGAGTGGGGAATATGTATTGGATAATAATATTATAAGCAAATTGGATAGCAATAAGTTAGCAGAAATTAGAAATAAAAAAATTGGATTTGTTTTTCAAAACTTTAACCTTCTAGCTAGAACAACAGCAATGGAAAATGTTGAAATCCCATTAATATATAGCGGAATAAGCTTTAAGGAAAGAGAAGTAAAAGCTAAAAAAAAATTAGATTTAGTTGGTCTCGATGATCGAATTGATCATAAACCTAATCAGCTGTCTGGCGGCCAACAGCAAAGAGTTGCAATTGCAAGAGCATTAGTCAATGAACCAGTTGTTGTCTTAGCTGACGAACCAACAGGAGCTTTAGATTCAAAAACTGGTGAAGAAATAATGTCTATTTTTCAAGAACTAAATAAATCAGGCATTACTATAATTCTAGTTACCCATGAAATAGATATCGCATTGTATGCAAAGAGAATAATTACTTTTAAAGATGGATTTATTATTGAAGATAAGAAAAAAAATTAATAATAGAGTTATATGAATTTATCTCTAACATTTATTATAGCTTTAAAAGCTTTAAGAGTTAATGCTCTTAGAAGTGTATTGACTATGCTGGGAGTAATCATAGGCGTTGCTGCTGTAATTGCTCTTGTTTCTATTGGAACAGGTGCTCAAGATAAAATAGTTGGTCAAATAGAAGCTTTAGGATCAAACTTGCTAATAATTGTTAATGCTTCTTCTAGAGACTCAGGAGCAAGAATGGGTGCTGGATCCAAACTTTCACTAACAACAAAAGATGTAGAGGCAATAGCTAATGAAAAACAATTAATTTCTGTAGCCAGTCCAACTCTCCATACAAAGGGACAAGTTATTTCAGGAAATTTTAACTGGTCAACGGATATAACAGGAGCAAATAAAGATTTTTTTATTGCCCGTGATTGGTCTGTTGCCCAAGGAAGAATATTTAATGAGATAGAAAATAATAGCACAGCAAAAATAGGTATCTTAGGGAAAACTGTTGTAGATAATATTAGCCCTAATAGTAACCCAGTAGGCACAATAATTAGAATTAATCGTGTTCCTATAAAAGTAATTGGTGTTCTAGAATCAAAAGGTCAGTCTGCTGATGGCAAAGACCAAGATGATATTATAATTATTCCAATGCAAACAGTTCAAAAAAGGATACTGGGTTCAAACAAACGTGCAAGACCAAATATGGTACATGTAATTTGGGTAAAAGTAATAAATTCGTCAAGAATGAGTGAGGCTGAAGAACGTATTAAAGATATACTAAGAAAACAACATAAAATTAGACCGGGAAAAGAAGATGACTTTAAAATACATAATTTAGAGGAAATACGAAATACAGTATCTCAAAGTATAGGTATTTTTACCTTACTTTTAGGAGCAGTTGCATCAATTGCACTAGTGGTGGGAGGAATAGGAATAATGAATATTATGCTTGTTTCCGTAACCGAAAGAACTAAAGAAATAGGCCTTAGAATGGCTCTAGGCGCAAAAAGGAAAAATATCTTAATGCAATTCATTGTTGAGTCGATAACTTTATCTTTAATCGGTGGATTGATAGGTATTATATTAGGAATAATTGTTTCTTACTTAATCTCAAAAGCAGCGGGCTGGCCAACTACTATTGAGATTAATTCTATAATTATTGCTTTCTTTTTTTCAGCAGCTATTGGAATAATCTTTGGTGCATACCCAGCAAGAAAAGCTTCTCTTCTAGATCCTATTGATGCTTTGAGATTTGAATAATTGAAAAGCGCTATTTAATAACTATCTCTGTTGTTTCAGATGTTATTGCTCTGCAACCATTTGCCGTAATAACTAAAGTATCTTCTAAATGCATAGAACCCCAGGCATACTCATGGTATGGCATATCAACATTTACAACCATATTTTCTAAAAAAACAAAATCTCCTTTTGATCCGGGCATCTCAGAACCAATAGGCATAGGGTGATCAGTATGTTCTAATCCTATTGAATGAGGAGTAACAACAATAAAACCAGGAAAACCGTTTTTATCCATAACATCTAAAACTTCAGAAGTTAGTTCAGCACCTGTCAGTCCTGGTCTAATAATTTCTACAGCTTTCTCCCAACCTGCCATCATTGCGTTATTTCTTTTTATAATTTCCTTACTTGGCTCGCCAACAATAACTGTTCGACCTATATCACCATGATATAATTTATATGTAGCAAGAGAATCTAACATTAACGGTTTTCCAGGAACTATTGAACTATGAGGCAACCCGCCAGGCCCTGCAGTAATGTATACAGCCTGACCACCTAATTTTGATATTTCATTAAAGAAACTTGACTGTATATCAACCCATTTAACACCTTCATTTACAGAGTTTATTGCAGCTTGCATTCCTTTTTCATTTATTTCAGCAGCTTTTGTAAGAAGTTTTATTTCATCCGGAGATTTGATCATTCTTATCTCCCGGAAAATATTTGTTGCCTCAACTGAATCGATAAACTCTAAGCCAACTTCTTTTAACCACAAAATTACTCTAGGGTCATCTGTTCCTATAGTTGCTTTTTCTAAAGAAGCATCTTGAATTGCTTTTTTCAAAGCTAAAAGAGGAGAAGCTGAAATTTTTTCACCAAACTTCTTTTTTAATTCTAACCATTGTTTTTCTCTTTCTGGAAGATTTCTATGTTTTCTTATAGGCCAATTTATAGGCATTCCCGCCTCTGGATCTTCAGTATGAGTATCATAGTCTCTATTTGAAAGGCTTATAGGATGAGTATAAGTTTGAATGTTTGGAACCCAAGAAGGGAAGTCATTCAAACGAGGTAATTCTACGGCAGTAGTAATATATGCTGCAGGCGCATCTTCTTTTCTGGGAAAAAGTGCATATTCATAGAAGCTTCTTTGAGTTCTATTATTAAAACCTGAAAAATCTGTTAGATAGTAAATATTTCTTGGTGTAACTGCTAATAATGCATCCAACCTGTACTTATCCATAATTTCATAAGCACGGGATTTGTTTAATAACATAATGATTCTCCAAAATTTATCTATTTTTTATTAATTCAGGAAAACTATTTATCAGTTTCTGAAGTTTTGGATAGGATACACCTAAAATATATGGCTGATTAGGGTTATTTCTTGCATACTTTTGGTGATAACTCTCTGCCTCATAAAATTCATTTAAATTAATTACTTTAGTAGCAATTGGATTAGAAAATATTTTTTCTTTATTTAAAAAATTTATATAGTGTTCTGAAACATTATATTGTTGCTCATTATTACAGAAGATCACTGAACTGTATTGTGACCCAATATCAGCACCCTGTCTTTCAATCTGAGTTGGGTCATGGACGACTGAAAAAAATAATTTTAATAATTTTCCAAAAGTAACTTTATTGCTATCAAATTCTATTTTAACGACCTCAATGTGATCAGTATCTCCGGAGCAAACTGCTTTATAATTTGCTGTATCTGAACTTCCTCCACTATAACCAGATACAACTTTCTCTATTCCATAAATTTCATCAAATATTTGTTCTACGCACCAGAAACAACCGCCTCCTAAAATAATTGTTTGCTTACTATTAGTTGGCTCTATATCAACTGGAGAATCAGGAAAGTTTTTTGGACTGATGCTTATTTTATCTGAAAAAATCATAATTATTTTACTTCATAGAAGGAAAATTATACTCTGCTCCAGCTCTTATGCCTGTAGGCCACCTTGATGTAACTGTTTTTAGTTTTGTATAAAAATGAACACCTTCTGTTCCATGTATACTGTGATCGCCAAAAATAGATTTTTTCCAACCACCAAAAGAATGAAAAGCCATAGGAACTGGTATTGGCACATTAATTCCGATCATTCCCGCTTGAGCTTTATTTGAAAATTCTCTTGCAGCATCACCATCTCTTGTAAAAATTGCAGCTCCATTTCCATATTCATGTTTATCAACTAATGAAGAAGCTTCCTCAAAACTTTTTGCTCTCACAACTGATAAGACTGGGCCAAATATTTCCTCCTTATATATTCTCATGTTTGGTGTCACTTTATCAAATAGAGTGCCACCAAGAAAATATCCATTCTCATAACCTTGTAAGCTTATATTTCTTCCATCTACTAATAAATCTGCTCCTTCACTTTCTCCAATATTTATATAATCTTTTACTTTATTATAATGCTGTTTAGTAATTAGTGGGCCCATTTCAGATTGTGGGTCACTTCCAGGACCTACTTTAAGTGAGGAAACTCTTGGAGATAACCTTTGCACAATTTCATCTCCTGCAGAACCAACTGCTACAGCTACAGACACAGCCATACAACGCTCGCCCGCAGAACCAAAAGCAGCTCCCATTAAAGCATCAGATGCTTGATCCATATCAGCATCAGGCATAACAATCATATGATTTTTAGCTCCACCTAAAGCCTGAACGCGTTTTCCATTAGCTGAAGCAGATGTATAAATTTTTTCAGCTATATTTGTAGATCCTACAAAACTAATAGCACCTATATCTGGACTATTTAGTATTGAATTAACAGCTTCAGCATCTCCATTAATGATGTTAAAAACACCATCTGGTAAGCCAGACTCTTTTAATAGATCTGCCATAAATAAAGGGGCTGAGGGGTCTTTTTCGCTTGGTTTTAAAACAAATGTATTACCACATGCAATAGCTATGGGAAACATCCACATTGGAACCATTGCTGGAAAATTAAATGGAGTTATACCTGCGCAAACTCCAACGGGTTGTCTTATAGACCAAGAATCAATATCGGTACCTACATTTTCAGAAAATTCACCTTTAAGAACTTGTGGTATTCCGCATGCAAATTCTACTACTTCTAAACCTCTTGTAATTGAACCTATGGCATCAGGTAAAGTCTTTCCATGTTCCCTAGTTACAATTTTGGCAAGTTCATTTTTATGATTACTCATTAGTTCCAAAAATTTAAATAGCACTCTTGCTCTCTGAACAGATGGTGTTGATGCCCACTCTGGAAAAGAAGACCTAGCAACTGCTATAGCCTCATTTGTAGTATCTTCATCAGCATATGGAACTTCAGCAATTTGATCACCTGAAGCAGGATTAAACACTGGGCCTATACGTCCACTTGAAGGTCTAATTGCTTTTCCATTTATATAATGATGAAGTTTCTCCATTTTACCCCCCCTTATTTCTATAATATTTAATTATATTATATATCTATATTATTTATTGATACAAATTTATCATGATTTCAAACCATCAATAATTATTACATCTACATCCGCTATATCTTGTCTAATTTTTTTTATTTTTTTATACTCCTCTGAGTTCCACATGTCATGTATTT